>OFLZ01000004.1_pt1 | contig 257521 bp, 215 predicted proteins | sample 1541321 | NCBI WGS metagenome assembly OFLZ01 (sample SAMN04209223, study PRJEB22552) | human gut metagenome | biome: gut; material: feces | host: Homo sapiens | place: USA: Oklahoma | reverse complement strand
GGGTTCAGAACGTCGTGAGACAGTTTGGTCTCTATCCTCTGCGCTCGTTGGAATCCTGAGGAGGCCTGCCCATAGTACGAGAGGACCTGGGTGGACGGACCTCTGGTATGCCGGTTGTCGCGCCAGCGGCATGGCCGGTTGGCTACGTTCGGGAGGGATAACCGCTGAAAGCATCTAAGCGGGAAGCCTGCTCCAAGATTAGGATTCCTTGGCACTTCGGTGCCTGTAGCCCGCATGTTGAACACGTGTTCGATAGGCCGGAGGTGGAAGCCCCGCGAGGGGTGGAGCCGACCGGTACTAACGGGCGAACGCGGCACACTTTCCAACCCTTTCCTTTGTGGTGGGTCGGGTCTCGTCCTGTGGTGGTTTCTTTCGTTGGATGGCAAGGAGCGTTGTTTCTTGTGGTCACGATGACGATACCGGTGAAGCGTTTGGTTGTTCGCGTCCGTTGTCCGGTTCCCGGACCGCCACGATCGGAATCGGTCGTGTGGCTGGTTTCGGTTCCGCCGGTCCGATGGTTTCCGTCGGATCGTTGTATTGGTTTTGCGGTGGTCATGGCCCAGGTGAGACGCCCGGTCCCTTTCCGAACCCGGAAGCTAAGGCCTGGTCGCGGCGATGGTACTGCACTCGAGAGGGTGTGGGAGAGTAGCACGCCGCCGCATTCAACTTACGGACCTTCTGGTCGAGCCCCATCGGGGTTCCCGGAAGGTCCTTTTTTTGTTTCCGCACACGCGTGTTTTCCTCCATTCGGTGGAGGGAAACGGACGCCGGGAGGCCCGTGGGCGGGAGGATCGTTCCAGTGAGTGGAGGAATCGGGACTACTGCTGATTCAACCAGGCGTGGAGTTTCAGATGATTGAGCGCGGTATTGGGATCATACGTATCATCCAAGCGTTCCTGATACATGGCAACCAGTTCGTCGCTGCGTCCCAGCGCTTCCAAAGCGGCCTCGCGAATCGTCTCCCACTCGTAGGGCACCACTTCTTCGGGGAACATCATCGTGACCTGATTAGGTTTGTCCCGCAACACCAGATCGACAAAATTGAGCAGATCCTGCCAACGTTCGGCAGCAATCAGACGTGCCGCATACGCATCGGCGAGCGGTTCGGAAGTATGATTGTCACGCAGGAAACGATCAGCCTCATCAATGTCACCACTAATCCGCAGCAAGTCATGTCGCAAAAACTGTACGGCATGATCGAACTGATTCTGCGCGGCCTGCGCAATCTCCTTTTCTGAAAGCAAAGCAGGATCAAGCATCGCGAGATTATTCAAATCTTCTGCGGATAAGGAATCAGCGTCTTCAAACAAACCCAAATCGGTTTTCACTTGCGCAACAGACTGCGAATCAGTTTGCATGTCGCGGCTGTCGGAATCATCTGCCGAGTTTGCCAACGTCGAAGCAGACGTGGCGAAATCACTCATCGTGGCAATGCCCTTATTCAACGCATCGTAAGCGAACATGCGCGTATCGTCCCATTGCGCAAACGACAGGCCGCACGAAAGCAATTCAACCATCTGCATGGCGTTAAGACGAAAATCCTCATTGCAAGCCACCTGTGTGATGATATTCAGCGCCTGTTCGCCGGTCATGGGATCGGCATTGCAGGCCACGGCGTCCATGTACACGCGCACGGTCTGAATCAGGTCTTTCAAATAGTCGAAGCCCTCATTGTCTCGATCTGCGACGTTGCCAACGAATCGCGCGGTCATTTCCACTGCCTTGGCGAGATTGCCGACAGCATCCAGCCAACGTGTGCTTACGATGGCATTGCCGACCACCGCGTCCACGCCGGAAAGCGCCTGCGAATCAAGATGGAACGTTGGCATGTCGATTCTTGGAATCTCCACGCCGGTATCGGTGCGTTCGGCTGTGGGCACCATGGCGGCGATGGAATCGAAATACCATTGCATGGGCATACTGATTACCATGTCCGCGTCGGAAAGCTGTGCTACGGGCACATTATTGCGGTTTTCGGCATCTTCCTGACTGGCCTCGCGGATCATGTCGTTCCATAGGAACGTCGGGCCGTCGGATTCGCCGGAATGCAGCCATCCATTGTTGATGTACTCGGTGAGATCCTCGACTTCCTGCAGACGGTTGATCCTACCGTGTTCGTTGCTCATTGCATGCCTTTCCTTTAAAAACATGGATTGCATGTGCCGCGTTGACGACGGGTGCTTCGTGGAACAAGACATATCCTTATTCAGCCTATATCATGCTGCCGTTGTCGCGCATGTTTTTTGCTCTTTTCACGGCGAAAAGCCGATGATTTTGAATAGTCGCTTGAATGCTGTTGCATTTCTTTTTGATCGAGCGAAAAGATTATGCCGAAATACTGTGTGAAACGATGTGTGAAACATGATTTGGAATGAGCGGCATGGCCGTACGGCGGCGCCCGGTAGAATGGCAGTGTTGCCGCAACAGGGCGGCTTTCCATCGAAGGAAAAGGGAATGATATGAAGGTTGCAAGCGGTAATGTTCTGTGGCGTCAGCGCAAGCGTAATTGGTGTCGTACGCCGTTCACGTTCACCGTGTACATGCTCACTGATCAGGAAATGAGCATCAAAACCGGCATCCTTAACGAGAAATTCAATCTCATCAAACTATTCCGCATCGTGGATATTAGTGTGGAGCGCACGTTCCTGCAGCGCCTGTTCGGTTTGAGCACGCTGGTACTTGATACGCGCGACCAGTCTTCCGGCAACGGTGTTGTGGTACTGAAGAACGTGGTGCATGGTTTTGAGGTTCGCCGGGTGATGCAGGAGGCCGTGGACTCATCCCGTAAGGAAAATGGCATGTCAGCGCGCGAATTCCTCGGAGGTCCGGGCGGTCCGGGGCCGGAAGGACCTGGCATGGGATTCGATGCGCCTGATATGGGCGATTTTTAGAGACGCGCGGTAGTTTCGTTTCAGCGCATACGAAAGGCGCTTGACTTGAGCTGGTTTTTCTGGCTCGAGCCAAGCGCCTTTCTTTTTCTGGAGAGTACCGCCGCGGCGGTATGGGAATCGTTATATGTCCTATGGGGCGCTCATACAACGTCCTATGGGTCGGTCAGTACTTGTTGGCGCCGCTGCCGACGAAGTTGACCTGGAAGCCGCGGTGGTAGTGCAGGAACATGTCGGCGCCGTAGCGGTCGACAGGGCGGTGGGTGAACAGCATACGAATGGCGAAAGCGGTCTGCACGTCTTCCGGCAGGTTCATGAATTCCTTGTGTGCATCCCAATACGGATTCATGGTGATGGCTGCGTCCGGCACATAGGCGTAGCCGTAACCGTCTTCGTTCACGTAGCCCATGAACGGCAGGTCCCAAGCGTTATGCGCGGTGAGGGCTGCCTTGAATTCCTCCACCTGAGCGAGGGCTTCGTCGCTGATGCCGAGGCTCTTGGCAACCTCGTTGGCTGCGGCGGTCTTGGCGTCCGCGTCCTGGCCGAACATGTTCAGATCCACGTTGATGACGGTCTTTTCATCTGCCATGATGAATTCCTTTCCTGCGATGTGTTCGCATAATGTCATGAACATTAGTAGTGTTCGTTTTAATGTTCGTTTAGATAAGCAAACGAACATCATTTCTTGAAGTCTGGTTCATGTTGTTGATGGATGCTTGCTGTATCCGTGACTAACGATAGCACGCTTTTTTAGCTGTGATACCGCGGAAAATACTGTTTTTGCAATTGATGATGCTGAGAATCGTTGATGTTGCAATGATTGCAGGTCTTGAAAATGACATTGTAAAAAGTAACATTGAGCGTGTTCTTTTTGTTCTGCAAAAACATGTTACTTTTCTGTTCAAACGAACATCTGCATATGATTGTAGGGTGGATTGCACGTGTGAAAAGGTGGTTTGAAAAGGCTTGAGCGATCATCGACGATGCACTGTGTCACTTTTTGCAGATGAGGTGACATTTTCCATGTCTGAGGCGTGGCGGCCGTCGGTCCAACAATGACTTTCCGCCACGTCAGCAATTTTCTGGAACTAGAATGCTGGGTTGCCGGTGAGGTGACGGTAGAGTTCGGGGTCAACCGGTTTCGCGAGTTTCAGTGTGGAAATCACGACCTTTGATTGGGTTCCGTCATCTGCGATATTCACTGACTCATGCGCATCGTCTACAGCTACTGCCGAACCGACATAATAGTAGGATTTCTCCTTTTCCTCGGCCTTACGTCGAATAAAAATGGGAACAAAATGACGATTCTTCCATTCCGACGTATGCTCGGTTCCATCAAGCAGCCATTTGAATTCCGGAGATTGCAAAGAACGATTGTTTTTGCTGAACCATTCAATTTCTCCAGGATTCAAGAAACGATCGCCATACTGGCTTGCCTCATATTTAATGAAGATCGGCAAAGAATTCGTGTAGGTGTCAAGCTTATATCCGCCCACATTCTGCGGAATCTGCTCATCCTTCCACGCGCACAATCGCATGACATCGGCAAGACTATATTTCTCGCCATATATGAACCCATGATCAGGCATGGTGCGACGCTTGCGAGCTTCCCTTGACAGTGCAAGCGCATTGAACAAGCTGGCTTCGATGGTATCTGTAAAGAACGTTCGGAATGTTGCGTGATGCAGCATTGACTCGCATTCCTGGGTCAATGCATACGATTCATTGTCGCACATACAAACCAAAGAAGTATTGCCGAAACGAGTGCGATTCGCACTTGTGAAATACGAATAATTCAATGTGGAAAAAGCAGAACCGCACTGCTGAATATTATTATCGACATACGGAAACAGCGTAGACAATAATGTTTGCAAATCAAACAAACTCAAGCTGTGCTGTGTGGAAAAACGTTCAAACAGTGACGCATCATCGTCGGAACAATCCGGATTGATGCGACGCCAATCCAAATCGCACAACACCGCAAGAATCAGCGACTCATACGGGCGCAAACCACGCAACTGAGTCGCAGTCAACATTTTCAGCACACCAGACTGCGCGTTTGACACCGGTTCAAGCTGCTCCACATACGAAGCCGACGCATGCTTGCCGCGCGACAGACTCTTCTCACGAGAGATCACGAACGACAGATAATCGTTAAACTTTCACATCACGTATGCCACGCTTATTTTGCTTGTTGGGTGTAGCGGCAGTTTGGGAAGCCGGTGCACCCGTAGAATGAGCGGTTCGGATCGTTGCGATTGTGCCGCAAGCTTAGGGCTTCGCCGCAATTCGGGCATTGCGGAGGAAGTTTGACTCCTCGGAAAATGTTCGGGCAGATCTTGCTATGCAGTTCATACATGAATCGCGACGGGCGGGTCTGATCCACGATGAAGAACAGTTTCTTCTTGCATCGGGTCATCGCCACGTAAAACAGTCGCCGTTCCTCCGCATGCGGGCATCGTTCCACTTCCGGCAGTAGCAGACCAAGCAGCGGCTCTTCGGGAATCGTGCTTGGAAAGCCTTTCAATCCGCCGGAACAGCAGAGCAGAAATACGAAGTCGCGTTGCAATCCTTTGGAAGCATGAGCGGTCATGAAACGAATATCCATATCCGGTTTTTCGAGAAAACGAATATTTCCAGTGCTTTGGTCGATGGAGAACAGACCGCTTTGATCGCAACGAATCATGAGATTGATATCGCTGCGATACCGGCCCAGCAGTAGTACGGACGCGGTTTTCGGTAGTTTGCGCAACTGCTCGACAATCACATTGAATCGTTCTTCCTCAGTATGCCCGCCAAGTGCTTTCAACGAATAATCCTTCTTATCGCTGGGATTATTGAGATGTTTGACATACAGATTGGTATCGCGCATCACGAATGCTCCGCTTGCGTCAATAAGGCTTTGACGGAAGCGCCGTGTGGTGGTGATCTGGAACATGCGGGTCGGACCCCAGGCGTGCCAAATTCGGTCGAAATCGAGAATGAGATGAAGGTCGCTGCCTGCAAAACGATAAATCGACTGCCAATCGTCGCCAACGCAGAATAGTGAGAAATCATGTTGCAAGCGAAGCGCACGGATTAGCTCATAACGCGGTCGTGACATGTCCTGATATTCGTCAATCAGCACATATTTATATGGATGACGGTACGAGCCATTATTGACGCAACTGATGGCATCAACGATCATTCCCGGAAAATCAATGCCATTATTGGTTGCGAAATTCTGCACATAGGCGTGATAAAGCGGTTCTATAAGCTGCAGCATCTCACGATTGCGACCGATGTTTTTACCGCCATAACGTTCGTTAAGAGCTTGCATTCCAGTAGTGTCAATATTGTTTGACCGCATATGCTGGATAATGGTTTGTGTGGTATCGATAAGATTCTGACGATATTGATTGAATGCATAATCGTCTGTTGGTAACTGAAAATTCTCAAGTCGTGCAGCTGCGGAATATTTATCGAGCAATTGTTGCGACATGAGTTTAAATGCCAGAAGACGATAGGAAACATTGTGTTCAAGCAGGTATTCAAATGCGTTACGCACCACATTGTTTGACGTGTGCCCGTCAATAATTGGACGATTGGCAATGGTGGAGGAACGGCAGATTTCCAGTCCGAGACTATGGAATGTGCATGCGCGAATGACTTTGCCGGTGCTTTGCGTGATACGGCTCGACATTTCGTCGGCGGAAGCTTTGGTGAACGATAGCACCAGAATCTCTTCGGGAGTGGCGGTTCCTGTGTTCAGCAACCATGCGATATAGCCGACGATGGTAGTGGTTTTGCCGGTTCCCGCACCTGCAAGCACCAGCGTATTGTGACCAGCTCCGGCGATGGCGCTGATCTGCTCGTCGTTCAAATCATGCTTTTCGATTTTGCCGATGATATTTCGCGCCCGCGCAATCTGATCGGCGGGAAGCAACGGTTGCGGCATAAGCTTCTGAGCCGGTTGTGAATTGGCATGAGATTGCGCTCGCGAACGATTCGTTGTGACAGAAGTATTGCGAGCTGTGGTTTGTGTTTGCGCGCGGTATGACGATCGCGCCAACTGTGATGATTGGGATGGTTGCGTAAGCTGTTGCGTTTGACGTGATTGTACAGTGGACTTGCGTTGCGTCGTCTGCTGTTGCGTGGGATTGGGAACGTTTTGCCGCGCGAGCTTGGGCCCGGGCTGAGTCGCCGTTTTGGAGACGGGCGGTTCTCCAATAAGCGCGTTCATGAACTTGCTCAGCAATCCCATAATGTTCCTCCTCAACCAGTGCAAGGAGAAATTATATGTGCTGCCAATGAATGCTTCAGCGTCGGCTGTGTGAACGGAATCGCAATTCGTCGACGCTGAAACTAATATTGGAGCTTAACGTTCGAAGGGGTAGGTGAGGTTCCAGTCGCGGCGCAGGGAGTCCATGAGTTCCATGATGCGCAGGGTGTCGGCGTGGGGCATTTCCTCGCATTCGGTGCGACCGTCGATCACGGCCTGCGCGGCGGCCGCCACCTCGTATTCGTAGCCGGTGAGCTGGACGGGAACGTCATAATGCGTAACAACCGCATGATTGCCGTCATACACGTCAATCGCCTCAACATTATTAATGTTCTGGCACACCATATAACCATCGGTTCCCCACACGGATCCCGTGCGGTCGCTATGGCACAGAATCGAACTTTGCGCGGTCGCCATCACACCGTTCTCGTAATGGAACGTCATGGAATTATGCGCATCCACGCCGGTTTCGTACGCTCGCATCGACGATTCAATGCGAGCGATCGGTGCATTATGCATGATCATGTCGATGAAATTGATTGGATATACGCCAACATCCAACAATGCGCCACCGGCAAGCGCGGGATCAGTGATTCGCGCCTTCGCGGTGGTGGGGTAACACAGGTTCGCATCGATCGCCTGTATTTCACCAATCGCACCGGAGGCGAGAATCTTATCGATAATGGCGCGGGACGGCATGTATCGCGTCCAAATCGCTTCCGCGCACAGCATGCCGGTTTCTTTTGCAACGGCTAACATCTCACGGGTCTGTGCCGCATTCGCGCCGAATGCTTTCTCCACCAGCACACCCTTTCCGGCTTTCATGCACAATATCGCCTGTTCCGCATGCAGATTGTGCGGCGTAGCGATGTACACCAAGTCCACGTTCGGATCGGCCACAAGTTCCTCATATGAACCGTATGAAACTGGAAAACCGTATTTCGCGGCGAAATCAGCCGCACGACCCGCATCTCGTGCGGCGACAGCATACGGTTCAACCAAATCCGCATAACGGCTGTCCGCGGCCATTTTCACCAACGTGTCAGCCATATGTTGTGCAATCCGGCCTGCGCCGAGAATCGCGACATGAATACGAGCCATATCAACTCCCATCTTTCGTAAGCTGCCTGAATAGTGTTGATTCATTTATATTGCTGCGTTGCAAGTTCCAGCGTACGCCATGCGTGATCGCAACGCGCGTTGATCCGTATCGCACTTGCATTGCGTTTTGTCCGGATGCTTTTCTGATTTGCCGGATTTTGCCGGATCTTGCCATAATGGTGTGCTGTGGTAGCGCAGGAACACGTTAAGAAGACCGGAAAACCTCGGAAATCCGCAAAAAAAGAGAAATACGAGCGTGGCACGAGAAGCTACATCATGTCGCATATCCGAGGCAAAGACACATCCATCGAAATGATGGTACGCAGTTTTCTTTTTTCGAAAGGCCTGCGATTCCGCAAAAACGACAAGCGGTATCCGGGGCATCCCGACGTGGTGTTGCCGAAATACCGTACGATGGTGTTCATCAACGGCTGTTTCTGGCATATGCATGAAAACTGCCCGAAAGCCACACGCGTACCGAAATCGAATGTGGAATTCTGGAGTGCGAAACTGCTGCGCAACCACGAACGAGATATCAGACAGCATGCCGAACTTGAAGCGATGGGCTGGAAAGTGATCGTGGTGTGGGAATGCGAGCTCGCCAAAAAAGTACGTGAGGAACGGTTGGAGAGACTGTATTGCGACATCGTCGAAGCGTGATTCTTGCCGCTGGCGCATGATGCTCGTGGTTCCAGCTTTACACATGACATGTGATTTTCTGTTTTCGAAACGATACGCAACGGCGGTGGGACGGTACTTGCGATTTGTCGCGTCTGAAGAATACAAACGAACTATGGGAAATGCTGAGAACAGCGCGCTGCCGCAGATGTCGCACCGCGCCCAGATTGCTAATCCGTTCCGTGCCATGGTGTTTGGTGCGATGGCCGACGAGATGATCGCCGCAGGTACCGATGTGGTCAAGTTGAGCTTGGGGGAGCCGGATTTCGGCGCTCCGCCCGCAGTGCGTGATGCAATGCGCGAACAGTATGATGGCCGTCCATTGCCGTATACCGCTGCAATGGGCTTGCCGGAATTACGTCAGGCGATTTCCGATTTCTACAAGGAACGCCACCATGTGGACGTCGATCCGAAACGTATCGCGATTACGGCCGGAGGTTCCACGGCACTGCTGCTTGCCGCCGCATTGACGGTGAACGAGGGTGACGAAGTGCTGATCGCCGACCCGTCGTACCCGTGCAATCGCGAACTGGTCCGCGCGTTCGGCGGCGAAGTCGTGGACGTGCCGACGAACGCGGCCACCCGATTCCATCTCACACCGGAACTGTGCCGCGAATACTGGTCGGATCGCACCAAAGCGGTGATGATCACCTCGCCGTCGAACCCGACCGGTACCACCATCGCCTTCGACACCCTGAAATCCGTGTGCGACCTGGCGAAAGAACGCGGCGCATGGCGCATCGTCGACGAAACCTACCTTGACCTAGCCGACCGCGAACCGGACGGCTCCGACGTGAAATCCGTGCTCGCCTGCGACCCGGACGCCATCGTATGTTCCAGCTTCTCCAAGTTCTTCGGCATGACCGGCTGGCGACTGGGGTGGATGGTCGTGCCTGAATGCGCGCTCGAAGCCATGGACGATCTCGCCACCAACTTCTTCCTGTGCGCGCATACACCCACCCAGCATGCGGCACTCGCGTGCTTCACTCCGGAAACGTTGGCCGTGTGCGAGGAACGCCGTCAGGAGTTGCTGGAACGTCGTCGCATTGTGGTCGACGGATTGGCTGAGATCGGTTTGCCGTTGGAAGTTGAGCCGAATGGCGCGTTCTATGCGTACTTCAACATTTCCGGCACCGGTCTTGACGCGTGGACGTTCTGCGAACGTGCGTTAAAGGAAGCGCACGTGGCGTTGACGCCGGGCCGTGATTTCGGCGAGGCCACTGCCGACACCCATGTGCGGCTTTCGTATGCGGCCTCCCGTGAGGCGCTTCGTGAGGGTCTGAGGCGAATCGGAGATTTCGTAGCCGAACTGCACGGATGATGTTTGTGAGCGCTTTGCAATCGTTGTCGGCGCTGTGAATGTTGCGTGGCCATCCTAGGTGAATAGGATGGCCACTCGAATATTTGCAAAGGTTGTCAATGTAATGTCAGGTGAAAGGGGGAGTGCGATGTCACTATGCTTGAAAGCATGGTTAGTTTACATTCGCATGTCACTCGTCTTGGCGTGCTTGACATTGGCTCCAATACCGTTCACATGCTCATCGTCGATGCGGCGCCTGGCGCCCGTCCGGAACCTGAGGCCAGCACGAAAAGCACTGTTCGCTTGATGCAATATCTCAAGGCCGATGGCACAATCAAAAAGGCCGGAGTCGAAGCTGTGGTCGCAGCTGTGGAAAAGGCCATGGGGCTGGTCAAAGAATATGAGATTACCCAACTGCTCGTGCTGGCCACATCCGCATTGCGTGAGGCTCCGAATGGCAGCAGGATCCTCAAACGAATCGAAAACGTCGTCGGCCAGCCGGTCACGGTGCTGTCCGGTGTGGATGAGGCCAGACTCACCTTCCTTGCAGCTCGCCGCTGGTATGGTTGGGATGCCGGTCGGCTGCTGGTCATCGATATCGGTGGTGGCTCTCTCGAGGTGGCTATGGGTTCGGATGAGGATCCCACAGTAGCGCTGTCCGTGCCGGCAGGTGCCGGTCGTGTGACCCGTGAATTCCTACCGGAAAACGGTATTGCGAATGATAGGGATTTGGAAGACGCGCGCAGGAACATCCGTAAGATTCTTGAGCCGATGGTCAAGGCGTTCCCGAAATCGAAGCACCCGATGCATGCCGTCGGCACATCGAAGACCATTCGTTCCCTGGCTCGTCTCGCCGGTGCCGTGGTGCGTCAGCCCGGCCGCGTGGACACTTCGATCATGACGATTGACCAGCTTGAGGATTGGCTTCCCCGTCTTGCGGCCATCTCGCCGGACCAGCGTACCGCATTGCCGGGCGTCACGCCGGAGCGCACGTATCAGATCGTCGGTGGCGGCTTGGTGATCGACGAGATCATGAAGGCGCTTGACGTCAAGGAAGTGGAAATCTGCCCATGGGCGTTGCGGGAAGGGGCTATTCTGCGCTGGCTCGACCAGTTTGGCCGCACGAGCCTTGGTTTCTAGCGGTTCCTAGGCTTCCAGCTTCCTCAGTTCCTCCAACTGGTTCTTCGCCTTGTGCAGCTTGGTGAAGATTTCGTTGCGCTGTTCGGGATTCTTTGCCCGTTGGTGATCGCGCGTGAGCTTATCGATCTGCTCGGTAAGCTGTGCGGCCTGCATACGCCGTGTCATGCGCGCGTCCAGTGCCGTGGGAGAGGCGCTGCCGAGCGTCACCTGCGAGCATAACGACTCCCACAGCGCGTCGATGGAATCGACCGCAGGATCGCCGATGTCCAGCATCGCTTCGCCGGCCGGTTTCCAATCTGAGACGAACACTTTGAATGTAGGTGTGTGACCGGCGCGTCCCGGCAGCGCGCGTCTCACGGCGAACGCGCACTCCTGCCGCTTCGTACCTTCGAAGTCGGCGTCGCGCACGCATACGAACACGATTCCCGACTTGCGTTGCATGGCAATCAGCTCGACGATATCCGTCGGTATGGCGGCGTTCTTGGCATGCAGGCGCAATCCGATTGCCAGTACTTCCGGAATGCGTGTTCCGACGGCAAGCCGTGTATTGCTTGGCCGCAGCAGAGACAACATGGTGATCGTCTCGATGTCGTTCGCCAATCGTTGTTTTGTTTTGGCTGAAACCGGTATTCTCGCCACGAACAGGCCTTTCGGCAACGTTGCCTTTTCTGCGGGAACCGCAGAGGAGTTCGGCAGACCCAATGTGAGTGCGGAAACGGAACCGCAGGAGGCGATCGTCATTGCTGGCCTTCTTTCGTGCTTTCATATCGGTTATTGGGGCAACAGTAGTCGCAAGAGCCGCAAATTTTGATAACGGCGCGTCGGTATGTGACTGGCGGGAATCTATAAAACTGCGCGTGGATGATGTCTCCATATATTGAGCAAAAGAATGCATTTTTTCGGCCATCGCGGGAACCGGTATCGGCGGATCGTTCGTCAAGCCCGTCACCTCCAGTGTGCAAGTCGCCTCTTTGGTCAAAGCCGGTTGTGGCGATCCGGTCGACGATCGGGGAGCACCCAAATTCACCTCCTGTGCGGCCAACGGCGCCGACTGCACACGTGCCGCCACCACCGATCCGACATCCGCGACGCAAGTGGGATGGCGTATCGGCGCAAGCGCGCTCTGTTCGCCATGCCGTGCGGCTGTGATAGACGATTGCAATCTGCGACACGCCGTGATTTGGTGATTGAGGCATGTGTGCGTATTATTTCATCTTGCGGTGATCAGAGCCTAGGTGAGACGCCCGGTCCCATTCCGAACCCGGAAGCTAAGGCCTAGCACGGCGATGGTACTGCACTCGAGAGGGTGTGGGAGAGTAGCACGTCGCCGCACTTAAACTTTTTTTAAATCCCGAGTCGAGCATCGTTCCTCGGGATTTTTCGTTACGCGATTCGCCCAAGTCCAATTATGACCCGATTATGTGCGAAGGCGAATCCAGCGGTCACTGATTGCGACGCTCAGGCAGCGAAAACCACCAACAGAACAATGCCGTTTCAATAAAAATGACAGGTAACGGTATGAGCCACCACCAGCCAGTGGTGCCGAATTCGTTCGCGGGCGCAATAATCCAAGGATGCGAGCCCAGCCATCCCAGGAATACGGCTATGGTTGATCCCAACGACATGGTTATTCCTAAAGGTCTGAACAAACGCATGAGCTGGAATCGTGATGCACCGAATTCTTGAACGGATTTTAGGCCGCAATCCCCTTCCGTGAGGGAGGGGTCAAGGCCGTCACTCATTTGTTTTTCTTCGATATTTGCGATTCGGTTTCTGCTGGTCCCGTATGTATTCCCTCACGATTTCCAAAGGTGCTCCGCCGCAGCTGACGATGCAGTAGCTTGGCGACCAGAAATGATCTCCCCGTAACGCTTGTCTGACTTCGGGCCAGTCTTGTTCTCGGACGCGTTTGCTGCTATTGGTTTTGAGGCTCATTACGAGCGTGCTGAGCTGTGTTTTCGGCGGGTAGGCGACAAGCAGGTGGGCGTGGTCCTTGTCGGTCTCGAACTCCTCCAATTCGCATTCGAAACGTTCGCAGACCTCTCCGAACGTTTCCTCCAAGAGTTTTGCAACCCGTGGGGTCATTACTTTGCGCCGGTATTTCGTGACGAACACGATATGCGCGTGCAATTCGTAGACCACATGTCTGCCGGTACGCCAATCATGAGTGTTTTCATCCATAATCATAATCATAGACCATGTGATATAGTGGAGTGCATGAGACGCAGCACCAGAACACAGGACGACGAGACATGGCGGGTCGCCGTCATACCTGTACGCCTGTCCGGTGCCGACCATCGAAAAGCGCATGAGGCATGCCATAAGGCCGCACTGCTATGGAACTTTCTGCTGGCCGAAATGCGCGCATATTGGGACGAACATGGGAGCGACCCGTCCGACAAGGAACTGCGCCACCGCCTGTATGAGAAACGCCCCGACCTGCGCGACGGACTGCACGCGCACACCATTCAGGGCGTGCTGGACGGAATGAACGACGCGGTAGCGACTTACAGGGAGAACCGTCGCCAAGGCAATATGGATGTGCACGCCCCGCATAGGGCGAAGAACTATCGTCCATTGGACTTCACGTCGGGATACGGATGGCGTCCCACCAACGATGGCGAACGTGTCGCGTTGAGCTTCGGCAGGAACCATAGGCGGATACTCGTACGCATGCCGAACATTTCCGACCCGAAAACGAACGCTCCCGTCCCGGTCGAACGGTGGGGAGCCATGCGCCTATGCTGGGACCGCAACAAACGCCAATGGAGCCTTCACGTCAGCGTCCCTACAAGCCGGCCGCCGCAAGGCAATCCGAACAACATCGCCGCCATCGACGAGGGCGTCATCAATCCGATGGCCGTCGCCGTCGAAACCGACGACGCCTATGAAATACTGGTCGTCAACGGACGTCATGCGAGAGCCGTCAAACATTACCGCAACACGAGAATCGCCAGTCTTCAGGAGAGGCTGGCCCGCTGTGTCAAAGAGTCGAAACGGTGGTGCAAGCTCGACGCGAAACGCAGACGAATCGAAGCGGAAGCCGCCGATGCCCTACGCAACGCCGACCATCAGACCACTCGCAAGGTGGCCGACTTCCTTCAGGAGCATGATGCGGGACGAATCGTAGCGGGGGACGTTCGCGGCATCGAACAAAACACCCGCAAAAACGAGACCCGCCGCGTCAGGAACCGGAAGGACCAGCGTAGACGCCTGTCGCAATGGTCGCGCGGACGGCAGGAGAGCCTACTCTCCCACAAGACCGGCATGCCGGTCGAACACATCGACGAATCTTGGTCGTCCAAGACCTGTCCCGCGTGCCAAACACGCAACCACCCCAATGGGCGTGGATACCACTGCCGCAACTGCGGTTTCACCTGCAACCGTGACGCGGTGGGCGCGATCAACATTCTGATTCGCGCGAAGAACAGCTCCTACCAGCCGATGGACACGAACAAAAAAGTTCATGTCAAATATCTCCGGGCCACGCCGATCTTCCAACCGGAAGAACGACGCGAGCATGGAGTAATCCCCGGAACCGGGGCATGACCCGTATGAGGTCATGTAGCCGTGTCGGAAGCACTCATTTCTGCGGAGGACACGGAAGCCCCGACCGTCAGGTCGGGGAGGTTCACGCGTCCAGCGTAATGTTGCCTGCGTATTTTCCTCATCAAGCGCGCCGGTGGGTTCATCCGCGAGAATCACACGTGGTTTCATGGCGATCGCGCGTGCGATGGCCACACGTTGCTGTTCTCCTCCTGACAATTGGTCAGCCAAATGGTTTGCATAGCCTGCTAAATGCACTTCTTCAAGCAAGTTATCGATTGTGTTGCTTTCAGTGCGGGAAGTTTCCTTAATCTTGGTTTGTCCGAGGTCCTTATGCGCCGCTTCAAACGCCAACATGATGTTTTCTCGCACGTCAAGATATGGAATGAGCCTGTAATCCTGAAATATGCGCATACATAAAGATCCGAGAAGATTTTTTCGATCAATGGAATTGACATTTGCGCCATCAATGGTGACGGAGCCAGTGTCTGGTTGTAAAGAACCGTCCATCAAACGCAGCAAAGTGGTCTTTCCTGAGCCGGAAGGTCCCATTATTGCCGTTGTCGAACCTTCTTCGAATAATGCGCTCGCATTGTCTAAAATCAGACGTTTTCCATACGAAAACCCCACGTGATCAAGTTCCAGCATGGTATAGCCCCCTCTCGGTATACATGAGCAGCCATTGCTCTTGCGTAAGGCGTCGTACCCCCATTAGTTACGATTTCTTATGTGTCCAGCGTAATAGTATTTAATGGTTGGGGCAAGATGGTGATTTTTTGTGTTTCGATTGTTTTTCGTTAAATTTATGGAGACGATTGCGACTATTTGCCAGCGAATGTGGAAGTTGGGGTACTATGAAGCCGCACTATTGCCGATGGCGTTCGTCATGAACTCGGTTTTGATGGCTGATTTGATGATTGATGTATTGACTGATGGAACGCAATGCCCATGTTGGAGGATGTATGGCACGGTCTGGTACGCCTACGAAACCGCGTACGGCGCAGGCGAAGGCTGTTAAGCCTATTCGCACGTTGAAGAAAACTAAGTCGCATCGCGTGCGCAATATCATATGCGGTTTTCTGGCCGGTATTCTGTCGATTGCAGCTTTGCTGGGCACTGTTTCGCACATACTGCCTGCTGAGATTCAGGCGTGGCCGTATGTTCCCATTATCGTTTCGTTGGTGCCTTGGTTTGCGATTCTTGCGGTGATTGCGCTGATTTGCGGCATTGTCTCGAAACGAACGATGTCGGTATTGCTGGCGATTGCGGCGATCGCGTTGCAAGTATGGTGGCAGTATCCGTTTTTCTACAATGAAACGAAGCTTCAGCGTGCCGCGATTGCAGCGGTTTCGGGAGCGTCCGCCAATACGCAGGATGATTATGCTCGTTTGATGACATGCAATGTGTTTAAGGGTCGTGCCGACGCGCAGGAAATTGTCGATGTGGTGCGTAGCGAGCGTGTGGAAGTGCTGGCATTGCAAGAAACGACCGATGCTTTCGTGGACGAGTTGAATAAGGCTGGTATTGGCGATTTGCTGCCGTATGCGCAGGTTGCGAGTTCGGACGGTGAGTTTGGCAATGGTTTGTGGTCGGCGAGTCCGCTTGTTGATCCAGCTGATGATGATGTTGATTCGAGCGCGTCGTTCATGCCAGGAGCCACGGTTGCATTCAATGATGGTCGGACGCAGATCCGTTTCGTTTCGGTACATACCACGTCTCCGACCGATGGATATTGGCAGCAGTGGAAGCGTTCATTGGATGAGCTTGGTCGACTCCGGTACGATACGTCTCGCAGGTACGTGTTCATGGGCGATTTCAACGCGACCGACGATCATGCGCCGTTCCGTAATTTCTTGGGAACACGGTTCACGGATGCGGCCAAACAAGCGGCCGGGGGATTGGTGTTCACGTGGCCTGCGAATATCGATTATGTGCCGACGTTTGCGGGCATTGACCATATCGTATTGGATTCCGGCATGTTGGCCGGTCGGGCCAAATCGTTGAAAATCGATGGAAGCGATCACAAGGCGTTGCTGGCAACCGTGCAATTCGATGTATGAGAAGAGTGTCGGCGCAACTGCATATCGGCTGCGTATCCGCATAAAAAGTGCCCCAGATAGGAATCGAACCTACGACACCTTCTTTAGGAGAGAAGTGCTCTATCCACTGAGCTACTGAGGCAACGAATCTTCATTCTACACATCATCCGGACGAGTGTGGTGCCGAAATGAAGAAATCCGAAATTTCTACATGACTGTGCGCTGCATGAAGTACGTGGCGCACAGTCATGTAGAAACGATATATTGGCGGTTTTTGAGATTTTCAGGCCAGATTGTCTTGCGTTCCAGCGGTATTGGCCGCAGTGGCCTGTTCCGCCTGGGCTGCGTCAAGCTTGGCACGCACTTCGCCGAGCAGGCTTTGGGCGCGCTTGGCGAGGGCTTCGCCAAGCTCCCACTGGCGCATGGATTGGTCAAGGTTGAGTCCGCCGGCTTCAAGTGCCTGCACGGCCTGAATGAGCTGATCTCGAGCCTCTTCGTAAGGCATTTGTGCGATGGCTTCGCGTTCCTTGTCGGTCAGGCTGGATGCGGGGGTGGTTTCGTTGGTCATTGCTACTCCTTCGTTACGGTGGTGACTTCGGACACGATCACGCCGTGCTTCAATGTCATGGTGAGTTGGTCGCCGGTGTTCACGGCGTTCGCATCGTCGATTACATGGCCGTCCGCTCCCTGCACTACCGCATAGCCTCGGTTGAGGGTGGATTGCGGGCTGAGCGCGGTCAGTGAGGCGTGCGCTTTTTCGATGGTGAGGCTTGCGTCGTCAAGAATACGTGTCAGGCCGATTCTCATGCGGGTTCTTGCATCATCGATGAGACGCTGATGCGGTTCCAGCATGGTGAGCGGCTGTGTGAGGCTTGGACGGTTCGCGTAGCCTTCGATCAGTCTTGTTTCATTGTTGACGGTGGCGTCGATGCGCATGCGCATGCGTTCGATGTTCACGTTGACCAGTTGCATCTGCTCGCGCACGTCCGGCACGACTTTCTTCGCCGCGTCCGTTGGCGTGGATGCGCGCAGATCGGCAACCAGATCAAGCAGCGTCCAATCATCCTCATGGCCGATCGCGGAAATCAGAGGCGTATGGGCGGCTGCCGCGGCGCGTACCACGCCTTCGTCGGAGAATCCGATCAGATCTTCGAAAGCGCCGCCGCCACGGGCCACGATGATCACGTCGACATCAGGATCGGCATCCATCTGCGCGATCGCCTTGATCACGTCGGAAGGGCACTGCTCACCCTGCACATGCACATGCGTCACTTTGAAGTCGACAACAGGCCAACGCAATCTCACGTTGGTGATGACATCGCCTTCGGCGCGAGCCTGCGGCGCGCAAATCAGACCAATGCAATGCGGAAACTCGGGCAGAGGCTGCTTGCGGTCAGCGTCGAACAGGCCTTCGCCTTTCAGCTTCTTGCGTAATTCGTCGATCATGGCCTTCAGACTGCCACCCGCGCCGGCCGCGATAATGGCGTCGCCACGTAAAGACAGTGACGTGCGTTTCATCCACAGATTCGGTTTGCCATGGATGATGACGCGGTCGCCCTGCACAAAAGGCGTGGCGGCTGCGGCGAACTGCCCGAAACCGTTGACTTCCAACGCAATATCCTGATAATCATCGCGCAGAGTGATATAGGCGCTGCCCTGACGTCTGGTGTTGATCTGCGTGATCTGCCCGGCCACCCAAACCGATGGCCACCGTTCGACGGCCATATGGAATTTCTCGCTGAGCAGGCTTACCGGCCAGGGGTTGTCAGCAGTGGTTTCGCCGGCCAGTCGTGGCAGCGGTTTGCTGTTCGGCTGCGCTGCCGGGGGTGTGTAATCCTGGTTCCAAGTCATAGTTCAAGATTCCATCATCTTGCGGACAAATGAAACACATGTTCGAATTCCGTGAGGGTACCCCGCCTTGTATAGTCCCTCTTCGGTGAGTGCGTCAAATCGACACTCGGGCGACACTCCGTGGCGAAATCGTTACCTTTGTCACACAAGTTAAGGAATGGCGGAATCAAGCCGAAAAATGGAATATATAGTTTTACTGCCGGCGTGCCGCTACTACATTTAGTGCTGGCTATGGCGTACAGTCATGGACGTAGCAACAATCTGGCATGCATAACGAAGCATGAAAACCTGGTCGGATGGGGTCCGACCCGGAAAGGATGATGAATGGAAACGCAGGCTCTGAATGCCATCTCCGCAACCGTTAAAACGGGAACCGGTAAGGTGCTCGTCGAGAAGCGCGACGGTCGTGTGGTTGACTTCGATCCGATCAACATCATCAGCGCGGTGAAGTCAGCCTTCGCCGACCTTGATAAGAAGATCGGGCCGCAGGAGGAACAGCTAATCCGTGATATCGCCAATCAGGTCGAAGCCGAAATCAAGGATCGTTACAACGGTCCCGCCAAGATCGAAGACATCCAGAATCTCGTTGAGCACGGTCTGATCGAAGACCACCTGTACGATGTGGCGCGCACGTACACCAACTACCGTCTGAACAAAGACATCGAACGTGCCAAGGCCACCGACATCAACGAAGCCGTCAAGCGTCTGGTGAACCGTGACGAGGCTCTGGTGCGCGAGAACGCCAACAAGGATTCCAACGTCTACTCCACCCAGCGCGATCTGCTGGCGGGCGCGGTGTCCAAGGCGTCCGCCTTCTCCATGCTGCCGGACGCGGTCTCCAACGCCCATATGAAGGGTGACATCCACTTCCACGACGCCGACTACTCGCCGTTCACCGCACAATCCAACTGCTCTCTGCCGAACTACTGGGATATGCTCGCCAACGGTTTCACTCTCGGCAACGCGCCGATGGGATCGCCGAACAGCATTTCCATCGCCGCCACGCAGATCACCCAGATCATGAAGGACGTGGCATCCAGCCAGTATGGTGGCCAGACCGCCAACCGTGCCGACGAGCACTTCGTCGAATACGCGCGCAAGGATTACGACAAGTTCCTTGAGCAGGCCCATGAGATCATGCCTGACGACTTGCCGATCGAAATCGCCGAACGTCAGGTGCGCTTGGCCAAGGATGTCGAACCGAAGCGTCTGCATTTCGAAAAGGACCGTCCGGCCCTGCCGATGGACGAGCCGTTCAACAAGGATGCCAGCCGTTTGCAGCAGTTGCGTGAGGTGTGGGCGAAGATCCAGACCCGCAAGGCCATCTACGATGCCATGCAGACCATGGAATACCAGATCAACTCCAATCGTGTGTCGAATGGCCAGACCCCGTTCGTGACCGTTGGCTTCGGTTTGGGCACTGACTGGTTCGCCCGCGAGATTCAGCGTGCCATCTTCCTGAACCGTATCCGCGGCCTCGGTTCCGAACATCACACCGCCATTTTCCCGAAGCTCGTGTTCACCATCAAGCATGGTGTGAACGCCGATCCGGGCGATCCGAACTACGATTTGAAGCAGCTCGCCCTCGAATGCGCCACCAAGCGCATGTATCCGGACGTGATCTTCTACGAGAACATCGTGAAGATCACCGGCTCCTTCAAAGCCCCGATGGGCTGCCGTTCCTTCTTGCAGGGTTGGATTGATCCGGCGACCGGCAAGGACGTGGAAGACGGACGCATGAACCTTGGCGTCGTCACCGTGAACGTTCCGCGCATCGCACTGGAATCCCACGGCGACAAGGATCGCTTCTGGAAGATCTTCGACGAGCGTATGGCCGTGGCTCATCAGGCATTGCAATTCCGTATCATGCGTTGCAAGCAGGCCGCGCCGGTCAATGCGCCGACCCTGTTCCGTTTCGGAGCTTTCGGTCGACTCGGCGCCAACGACAGCGTCGACCAGCTGTTCCGCAACGAACGTGCCACCGTTTCCCTGGGCTACATTGGCCTGTATGAGGCGACTAGCGTGTTCTACGGCAAGAACTGGATGCGCGATCACGGCTGGGATCCGCAAGGCAAGGAATTCGCACTGTCCATCGTCAAGCGCATGAACGAGCTGTGCAAGGAATGGAGCGACGCGGAAGGCTACCACTATTCCGTGTACTCCACGCCGGCCGAATCCCTCACCGACCGCTTCAACCGTATGGACCACGAGAAGTTCGGCGACGTGGAAGGCGTGACCGACCACGACTTCTACACCAACTCCTTCCACTACCCGGTCTGGCTGCAGCCAACCCCAATGGAAAAGCTCAACTACGAGAAGGACTTCCCGTACTACGCGTCCGGCGGCTTCATCAACTACTGCGAGTTCCCGTGTCTGCAGTCCAACCCCAAGGCACTCGAAGCGGTGTGGGATTACGCCTACAACATCGGCATCGGCTACCTGGGCACGAACACGCCGATCGACCGCTGCTACGATTGCGGATTCCAAGGCGACTTCGAGCCCACTGAGGAAGGTTTCAAGTGCCCGGAGTGCGGCAACTCCGACCCGGACCACTGCAACGTGACCAAGCGCACCTGCGGCTACTTGGGCAACCCGGTGCAGCGCCCGATGGTGCATGGACGTCACGAGGAGATCGCGCACCGCGTCAAGCATATGAGCGGCGAAACCGGTCATGTCACCTTGAGTGACGGTTCCGAACGTGAATGGTTCGAGGAAGCCAAGTAAGGGTCGCGGCGGCAGCAAACATAAACGAAATATGAAAGAGGGTGGGTTTCCACCCTCTTTCATTCTGTGACAATCATGAGGCAAGCAGCAATCGCAAAAACGCGACGTAACGGCAAAACGTGAAGGGACAACGTATGATCAGCAGCGCGAATCCAGCAATTCAACGTCGTGACTTTGCGGCGGACGAAACCAATCGCGGACCTTTCATCCCCACAACTCGTTCCAACAATCCCAAAGCAGGGCAATGGACCAACCGCATGAGCCGCAATATGATCGCCGACTACAAACGGTTCCTCATGACCGATGGAGAAGGCATCCGATGCTCGCTGTACGTGTCCGGCTGCCCGTTCCATTGCGAGGAATGCTACAACACGTCAATCTGGGATTTCCAAGCCGGCCACGAATACAACGACAAGCTCGAAGCGCAAATCATGGATGACTTAAGCCAATCGTATGTGCAAGGCATCACCTTCCTCGGAGGCGAACCATTGCTCAACACGGGCGTGCTGTTGCCCCTTGCGCGCAAAATACGCGAACGGTTCGGTAATACCAAAGATATTTGGTGCTGGACCGGCTACACGTGGGAAGAGCTCATGCGCGAAGGCGAAAGCCCCGACAAGCGCGAGCTGCTCGAACTGATCGACATTCTCGTGGATGGCCGTTATATCAAAGAATTACATGATTCCCTGCTGCAATTCCGCGGAAGCAGCAACCAACGCATCATCGACGTACCGAAATCACTGGAAAGCGGACAAGTGGTGATTTGGCCGAAATTACATGATCAAACACGATTCATTCCCGAAATATACGGCAAAGACCGTTCTGCAGGGGAAGGCAGCGCATCCTGACATGGAAATGCTTGGAAGGGTTTGCGATCTCGACATTCGTCGAGCGTCCAGATGCATAATTAGGCACGTTGACTGGATTAGTTGTCTAATTTGTGCGCTGTGTCGTGCATTTTATGCTGATTGCGAGCATTTACAAAGCACTTAGGCGTGGGCACAGACTACGATTACATGATTGGATAACCCGGGGTAGGGGCTTCCATGCCTGCCATGGAATGCAGCCCGGCGGATAGAACGATAGAGGTTGAGACATGGTTGAAGCAGCAGAAGCCGTGACCGAAACGCACGGCACAAAGCCGTTGCGTGTAGGTCTTGATATCGGTTCCACTACTGTGAAGGCGGTGGTGCTCGATCAGTCCGACGCGCTCGCGGACGCGCTGTTCTCCGATTATCGGCGTCACCACGCGAACGTGCGCGCCACCGTGGCCGGACTATTGGCCGACATCCACCAGGAGCTGGAAAAGCTTGGCCGAGGCGACGAGCCGATTCGCCTGGCCATCACCGGTTCAGGCGGTCTTGCCCTTGCAGACAGCCTCGACGTGCCCTTCGTTCAGGAGGTCATCGCCGAAACCGAAGCCATTGACAAGGAATATCCGCAGGCTGACGTGATCATCGAACTTGGTGGCGAGGATGCGAAAATCACGTATCTCAAGCCGACTCCGGAACAGCGTATGAACGGTTCCTGCGCAGGCGGTACCGGCGCATTCATCGACCAGATGGCAACACTGCTCGACACCGACGCCGCTGGCCTGAACGAAATGGCCACGCAATACGAAACCCTATATCCGATCGCATCACGTTGCGGCGTGTTCGCCAAAACCGATTTGCAGCCGCTTATCAACGATGGTGCGGCCAAGCCGGATCTGGCTGCATCGATCTTCACCGCAGTGGCCACGCAGACCATTGCAGGCCTTGCCTCCGGACGCCCGATTCACGGAACCGTGATCTTCCTGGGTGGTCCGTTGTTCTTCATGTCCGAACTGCGAGCCGCGTTCAAGCGGGCGCTCGACGGCAAAGTGGACGAATTCATTGTTCCGACCGACGCTCACCTGTATGTGGCATACGGTGCCGCATTGCAGGCCGATCAGGATGGTGACGACCTTGACTAAGCATTACGAAGCACGAACCTGCGCCGACCTTCTGGCACGACTGGACGAACTGGAAAACCTGCCGTCCAACACTCCGACCATGCCTCCGCTGTTCGCTACCGAAGCGGATCGCACCGCATTCAACGAACGACATCATCGCGAGCATATCCATCAAGGCACGCTCGAAGGAGCCCAAGGACCGCACTTCCTGGGCATAGACGCCGGTTCCACCACCATCAAAGCGACATTGGTGAACGACGATCGAGAAATCGTATGGTCCTCTTATGCGACCAACGAAGGCAGCCCTCTGACGGCAGCCGTACAAATCGTTAAAAAAATCCAAGCCGAACTACCTGAAGGCGCATGGATCGCACGATCCTGTGCGACCGGCTACGGCGAAGGCCTCATCACCACCGGCCTGCACCTCGACGAAGGCGTAGTGGAAACCATGGCTCACTATCGCGGTGCCGAAATGGTCAGCCCGGGCGTTACCGCCGTCATCGATATCGGCGGCCAAGACATGAAATATCTCGCCATCAACGATGGCGTGATCGACTCCATCGCAGTGAACGAAGCATGCTCGTCCGGCTGCGGATCGTTCCTGCAAACGTTCGCCATTTCCATGGGCCTGACCATTCAGGAATTCACCCAAGCGGCGCTCAACTCCACCCATCCGGTCGATTTGGGCTCCCGATGCACCGTGTTCATGAACTCGTCCGTGAAGCAGGCGCAAAAGGAAGGCGCGTCCATCGAAGACATCGCCGCAGGCCTGTGCTATTCCGTAGTGCGTAACGCCCTCTACAAGGTGATCAAACTACGTGATTCCGGCGAACTTGGCGACACCGTGGTAGTGCAGGGCGGCACGTTCCTCAACGACGCTGTGCTCCGCGCATTCGAACTGCTTACGGAACGTGAAGTGACCCGACCGAACATCGCAGGACTCATGGGCGCATACGGTGCCGCACTGACCGCACGCATGCACTACGCCGACGAAGCGGAAGACGAAGACGTCGATACCACCGACACCAAAGAGGCGGTGATCGCAGACGTACGCCATACCGCATCGAACATTTTGAGCGGCGAAGAACTCGACAACCTGTCGATGACCTCCGAACGAGACGTGTGCAAACTGTGCCAAAATCACTGCAAGCTCACCATCACCACCTTCCAAGACGGATCCCGTTACGTGACCGGCAACCGCTGTGAACGAGGCGGAGACGCGAAGAAGAAGCGTTCCGATCGTCCGAACCTCTACGACTACAAGTACAAGCGTTGCTTCGCCTACCGCAGACTCACCGACAAGAACGCAACCCGCGGCGAAATCGGCATTCCGCGCGTACTCAACATGTACGAGAACTATCCGTTCTGGTTCACGCTGCTCACCTCGCTCGGCTTCAAAGTGATGATTTCCGGACGAAGCTCGCACGAACTGTTCGAAACAGGCATCGAATCCATCGCATCCGAAAACATTTGCTATCCGGCCAAACTTGTGCACGGACACATCAAATGGCTGCTGAGCAAGGGTGTGAAAACCATCTTCTATCCGTGCGTCAGCTACGAAGAGAACCTGGTACCCAACACCGACAACCACTACAACTGCCCGGTAGTAGCCAACTATCCCGTGGTCATCGGCGCAAACATGCCGGAACTGCGCGAAGAGGGCATCCGTTACATGCGCCCATACTTCAACATGGCCAACCATGAACTCATGGTCGACCGTATCGTCGAAGAATTCGCTTGGGCCAACGTGACCCGTGAAGAAGCCGAAACCGCAGTCAAAGCGGCCTATGCCGAAAACGAAGTCTTCAAGCACGATGTGCAGATGGAAGGCCTCAAGGCACTCGCCTACATGAAGGAACACGACTGCCGAGGCATCGTGCTCGCAGGCCGCCCGTACCACATCGATCCGGAAGTCAACCATGGCATTCCGGAAACCATCTGCTCGCTCGGCATGGTGGTATTGTCTGAAGATTCGATCTGCGAACTGCAGCCGGGGGAGAAGCTCAACCTGAGTGATTTCCTCGCCGCGGACGAAGACGATCCGCGCAAGAAGAACGCGGACGGCTTCCGTCATGTGGAAGACCGCAAAGTCACCAAAATGCCGTTGCGAGTCACCAACCAGTGGGCCTACCACGCACGCCTGTACTCGGCGGCAAACTTCGTGGCCTCCTATCCGGGACTTGAACTCGTACAGCTCAACTCCTTCGGCTGCGGTCTCGACGCCATCACCACCGACCAGGTGGGCGAAATCCTCGCCGACAAGGCCGACGTGTACACCATGCTGAAGATCGACGAAGTCTCCAACCTGGGCGCGGCGAAAATCCGACTGCGCTCGCTCAAGGCAGCCGTCGAAGAACGCGAACGCAACAAGCAGCGCGGAATCGCCGCAGTCATGCCCAACAAGCAAGACAGCGTACCCAACAAGCAGGGCGAATTCCGCAAGACCGGGTCTGAGGCGCCGACTCCGGGACGTCAAGTCATGCTTGACACCGTGATGAAAGCCAATCCGAAACTTACCGAAGCCGTCAAAGCCGCATCCAGGCGTGCCGCGGAAAACGGCATCGGCGAAGCGAAGAAATCCGCGCACAATTCCGCCACCATGTCGAAGTACGCCAACCGCGTGCCATTCGGCAAAGACATGAAGGACTACACCATCGTGGCTCCGCAGATGAGCCCGATCCACTTCTCCTTGGTGGAATCCGTGATCCGTTCCGGCGGTTACAAGTTCGACATTCTCGAACACGCCAGCCGCGAAAACGTGGAAACCGGTCTGAAATACGTCAACAACGACGCCTGCTACCCGGCCATCATGGTTATCGGTCAGCTCGTGGACGCGATTTTGGACGGCAAATACGATCCGGAACACACCGCGCTCGCCATCACACAGACCGGCGGCATGTGCCGAGCCACAAACTATTTCGGCCTGATCCGCAAGGCATTGGTCGATGCTGGCTATCCGCAGATTCCAGTGATCGCCATTTCCACGCAGGGCATCGAAGACAATCCGGGCTTCACCGCCACTCCGGCATTGTTGCATCGTGTCATCAAGGCGCTGATTATCGGTGATCTGCTGATGAAATGCCTGTATCGCGTACGCCCGTACGAGGTGACGCCAGGCAGTGCTAATCAGCTGTACCACACGTGGGACACCATCGTGCGTGAAACGCTCGAACACCACGGCCATTCCAAAACGGCACGCAAGTTCATCGGCAAGGGGTATCTGCCGTATCAGACGCTCGTTAAGGAGATTGTGAAATCCTTCGACGCGCTGCCGTTGAAGGACGAGCCGCGCAAGGTGCGCGTCGGTGTGGTGGGCGAAATCCTCGTCAAGTACCAGCCGGACGCCAACAACCATGTGGTCGACGTGATTGAATCGCAGAATTGCGAGGCTGTGGTGCCGGGCATCATGGAATTCATGACCACCCGCCCATACATTTCCGACTGGAACGAGCATTACCTCGGCATGGGCGGCAACAAGCTTGGCTACGCGCTGATGCGCAAGGCGCTTGACATGTACAACGCTCCTGTGCACAAGGCGATCGATTTAACGCACGGCAAGTTCTCCCAGGACCTGCCGATGCCGGAACTCGTGAAGAAGGCCGACGAGGTCACTTCCGTGGGTGTGCAGGCTGGTGAAGGCTGGCTGCTGACTGCGGAAATCCTTGAGCTCATCGAATCCGGCTGTCCGAACGTGATTTGTGCGCAGCCGTTCGCCTGCCTGCCGAACCACGTGACCGGCCGAGGCATGTTCGGCAAGATCCGCCGACTGCATCCGGAAGCCAACATCGTGTCCATCGATTACGATCCGGGCGCATCCGAAGCGAACCAGCTCAACCGCATCAAACTGATGATCGCAGCCGCCAAGAAGGCTCACCGCGCAGCCGAAGAGGCGCGCAACAGCGAGAAGGCCGCTTGAATCGCCATTCTTATTTCCGTCGAACCGACGTTGGGAAACTTTCCGACGTCGGTTCGACGGTATCTGAGCCGCCAAATCGACGGCTGATTCGGCGATCGTAAAATCGATGGTCGTCGAATCGGCATTCAAATCGCCAGCCAAATCGATGGGGAATGATGGTCGGTTATCGATTTTCCGTATAGCGTAGCCTGCGTTGCGAATGGCGCTTTTCGTTAGGATGGCCACTATGACAACGCCAAAGATCACGTACGCGCACCTGCTGACCGAGCCGAATCCGAAGCATGTGGAAAGCCTTATCAAATTCTTCGAATCCGGCTGCCAACAGCGCGGCACCGGCGGTTTTGGCGTGGAAATCGAACACCTGCCGGTACATAACAGCGACGATACCGCGGTGACCTACTACGAAAGCAACGGCATTGAAGCGTTGCTCAACCGCATCCGCCCGTATTACGACGAAAACAAGGAATACTGGGAAAACGGGCGACTGGTCGGACTCGCCCGTGACGGCATCTCCGTATCTTTGGAACCGGGCGGACAGTTGGAAACGTCCATCGGCATCCTGCACAAGCCGGAGGAGCTCGCCACATTGTACGGCGCGTTCCGCCGCGAAGTCGACCCCATCCTCGAAGAACTTGGTTTCCGACTCGTCAACTATGGTTACCAACCGAAATCCAGTTACGCCGACATTCCCGTCAATCCGAAGGACCGATACAAGGCGATGACCGCCTACCTGGGACGTGTCGGACAGTTCGGTCCGTGCATGATGCGTTGCTCCGCTTCGACACAGGTCAGCATCGACTACGTTTCGGAACAGGACGCGATCGCCAAACTGCGGTTGGGCACGGTGATCGGCCCGATTCTGGCATGGTTCTTCCGCAACACCCCGTATTTCGAAGGCAGGGAGAATCCGTATCCGCTGCTGCGCCAACGCATGTGGGATTATCTCGATTTCCAACGCACGAACGTCATCCCCGGCCTGTTCGACCCGCGTTTCGGTTGGGAGGATTACGCGGTGGACGTGCTGTCCACGCCGATGATGTTCGCCGACCTGACGCACACGCCCGAAGCGCTGGCGGTGCCCGGAACCGATTTGCACCATCCGGCGTTCTACGAGAACGCGAACGACGTGTACCCGGACCGCGAGCTCAACGCGTACGAGATCAACCATGTGATCTCCACGCACTTCAACGACGTGCGTTTGAAGAACTTCATCGAATTCCGCCACTGGGATTCGCTGCCGGTGGCCCGCGCCGAGCGGCTTACTGAAATCATCGGCTCGCTGTTCTACGATCCGACGAATCTCGAACGTCTGGAAAGCTACTTCGACGGCATCCGCGAGGAGGACGTGTTCGAGGCCAAGGCGAACCTGCAGGCGCTCGGAAGCCAGGCCATCCCATACGGCAATTCGTTGGAATTCTGGCAGGAGTTCCTGGGACTCGAAGGCGTGCTCGCCGACGAACCGGGCGACCCGAAGCATCCGGACGTCTTCCAGGCGTGACCGGCCGAGGGCCCGTCCGATGGTACGCTGTTCCATATGGTTACCGAGGGGAAAAAGCGGGTTCGTAAATCGCCCGAAGAGCGCAAACGCGAAATCATCGCGGCGGCGGGCAAGCTGATCGGCGAGAAGGGGTACTACGGTACGTCGCTCAAGGACATCGCCGACGCCATCGGCATGAGCCAGCCCGGACTGCTGCACTACATCGGCAACAAGGAGCGGTTGTTGTCGCTGCTGGTCACCGATAGCTACGACCAGCAGGGCACACCCGCCGACTTCGCTAAGTCGGGATTGCCCGGCAGCGATTCTGACGGCATGCTGTTTCCCGCATATCTGCGGTTTCTGGTCCGCTACAATGCGCAACGCCGCAGTCTGCTGCAGCTGTACATGGTTTTGGAAACCGAATCGTTCAACGCGGACCATCCACTGCACGAGTATTTCGAAAACCGACCGGATCTGACGTGGGAGCATTACTCAAAGTTCGCATGGAAACTGCCTCCGGAAGTCGGCGGATGGGATAATATGCGGCCGATCGTGCGGCAATGCATCGAGGCGATGGATGGCATCCAGTTGCGGTGGACTCGCAAGCCGCCGATCGACCTGTACGACGAGTGGCTCGCCTTCGAACGGATGATCTTCCCCTCGCCGGTGTGGGACGGATACCGGTAGACCGTCCCGTGACGTGCGTATCTAATGGCTGTTAGTTAAGAAACGCCTGAAATTCTGCGGTATTTGACGTTTGGGATAGGAAGATATATAGTTCTTATATCTAATAACCGTTAGATATAAAAGTCAACGAGGACGATGGAGGATTCATGGGCCGTTACGAGGCAGACCACATTCTGTTCGGCGCCGCATATTACGACGAATATCTCATGATGAAGGGCATTGACCGCATCGATGAGGACATGGCGATGATGAAGGCTGCGGGACTGAACGTCATCCGCATCGCCGAATCCACATGGAGCACCTGCGAACCGCAACCGGGCGTATTCGACTTCACTTATGTGGACCGCGCGCTCGACGCAGCCAACCGCGCCGGCATCGACGTCATCGTCGGCACGCCGACCTACGCGGTGCCCAGCTGGCTCGTCAAACTCGACCCGAGCGTGCTCGCGGTCACCCCGAGCGGCCAAGGCAAATACGGCGCACGCCAGATCATGGACATCGTCAACGCCACCTACCGTTTCTACGGCGAACGCGTGATCCGCAAGCTCATCGCCCACGTCGCCGACCATCCGGCCGTCATCGGCTACCAGGTGGACAACGAGACGAAATACTACGATTCCGTCTCCGAAGACATGCAGCGCCTGTTCGTCAAGTATCTGCGCGAGAAGTTCCACGGCGATCTGGACGAGCTCAACCACCACTTCGGCCTCGACTACTGGTCCAACCGCATCGACTCCTGGGAGGACTTCCCCGATGTAACCGCCACCATCAACGAGTCCCTGGGCGGCGAATTCGACAAGTTCCGCCGCGACCAGGTGCGCGCCTTCCTGCAGTGGCAGGCCGACATCGTGCGCGAATACGCGCATGACGACCAGTTCATCACCCACAACTTCGACTTCGAATGGCGCGGATACTCCTACGGCGTGCAGCCGGCCGTCGACCACTTCAAGGCCTCGACCGCCGTGGACATCACCGGCGTGGACATCTACCACCCCACCGAGGACGACCTGACCGGCAAGGAGATCGCCTTCGGCGGCGACATGACCCGCTCCACCAAGGACGGCAGGAACTACCTGGTGCTCGAAACGGAGGCCCAGGGCCAGCACGGCTGGGTGCCGTTCCCGGGCCAGCTGCGCCTGCAGGCCTACTCCCACCTCGCCTCCGGCGCCGACATGGTGGAATATTGGCACTGGCACTCCATCCACAACTCCTTCGAAACATACTGGAAGGGCCTGCTGAGCCACGACCTCGAACCGAATCCCACCTACCGCGAAGCGGGCGTGTTCGGCCGCGAGATCGCCAAACCGGAAGTGGGAGAGCGGCTCGTCCACCTGAAGAAGCACAACAAGGTGGCCATCATGGTCAGCAACGAATCGCTGACCGCGCTCGACTGGTTCCTCATCGAAGCCGGCTTCCCGTTCGGCGGCACCCTCAAGTACAACGACGTGGTGCGCAACATCTACGACGCGCTGTTCGAACTCAACGTGGAATGCGATTTCATCCCGTCCGACGCGCCGGCCGAACGCCTGGCCAAATACGAGATGATCGTGACCCCGGCACTGTACTGCACTCCGCAGGAAACAACCGACCGTCTGCGCGAATTCGTCTCCAGCGGCGGCCACCTTGTCTCCACCATGCGCTCCTTCGTAACCGACGACGAGGTGACCGTATGGCACGACCGCGCGCCGCACAACCTCACCGACGTGTTCGGCATGACCTACAACCAATTCACCCGCCCGAACGGCCACGTATCCGTGGAATTCGCCGGAACGCTCGCCAAAACCCCGGCAAGCGACGCGCAGGCGCTCATCGAACTGGTCACCCCATTCGACGGCACCGACGTGCTCGCCAGCTACGGCCACTACGCGTGGAAGAATTACGCCGCGGTGACCCGACATGGCTTCGGCAAGGGCGACGCCGAATGGATCGCCACCCTGCTCGACGCCGACACCATCCGCGCCGTCCTGCGTGAAGCCGTGGAACACGCCGGCATCGCCGATGCCGGCACCGCGCTCGCCGGACAGGTGACGGTGCGCCGCGGAACGAACGCCCGCGGCGAGCAGGTGACGTATCTGCTCAACTACTCCGCCGACGAGGTCACCATCGACAGCCCGGTGTCGGGCGATGTGGTGGTCGCTCCGGTGGTGGTGGGCACCGACGGCACCGTCGATGAATCCGCCACCGCGGCGATCGCCCTGAAGGAGGGCTCGAAGGTCGAGGTGGGCGACAGGCTGACGATCGGCCGCTGGAATGTGGTCGTCATCGCCGGCTGAGCCGCAAAGCGGTGGCGGCGCGTCGGCCCGACTGGGTCAGGGGATGAGCAGGTCGATGATGGCCTTCCATTCCCCGATGAAGTCGACGTCATGCGATCCGTTGAGCCAGCGCAGCTGCAGACCTTCCATCGCGGACAGGACCTGCAGCGCGGTGCGCTCCGGATCGGCGACGCCGTCGCGCTTGGCCGCGAACGTGTATTCCTTCAGCAGATTGATTTCGCGCTGTTCGAAATACTCGTGCACGGGATGGTCCTTGCTCAGCGCCTCGCTTTCCAGCAAGGTGTAGAGCCGGACCATCTCCGGACGGTCGGCGTTGGTCTCCACGGTTCCCGTGGAAATGGCCTTCAGCCCCAGATCGCAGTGGTACGCGATGCCGTCGTCAAGGACTTCGCCGGTCACGCCCTGCACGCCAAGATGCTCGGCGATGGCGATCTGATTGGTCCGATCGGCGTATTTGAGGGTTTCCTCAAGCAGTTGTTCTTTGGATTTGAAGTAGTAAAGGAGGCCGGCTTCGGTGATGTTCTGAGCCTGGGCCACATCGCGTATGGTGAAGCCCCAGAAACCGAACTGGGAGATGAATGAGACCGTGGTTTCGAGAATCGCCTTCCTGCGATCCTCGGCGCTCATTCGCTTTCTGGGTTTGTTTTCGGTGCGGCGACGCATATGCTCTCCTTCATCTGGTGCTTACTAAGGTACAAGAAGGGGGAGAAGAAGACGATGGGAACCCTTGGAACACGCCGGATTATCGCAGACAAACGATTTGTTATATGATTTAACTAAGCAGTTACTAGGTAATAAAAACCGGTGACTGTGAAGCTGAATGGAACAGTGTCCGACCGGTTTTGCAAACGCTTTGAGACGGCGATGACATGACGTCGACTTGTGCCTTTGCGAAAGATGGTTTACACTGAAAACACGTTAGTTACCACATGGTAGTTAACAGATGGGGCGAGGCCGTCCCACCACCACATACACCGCTAAGGTGCGGAATCGCACACAACATAAGTTCACTACTGAAGCATGATTCGAAGGAGAGAGTTTCATGAGTGAAGCAATCGCCAGCAAGGCGGAGCGCCTTGCCGCTTACAACGCCAACATCGCCGCGGCGGAAAAGGATCCGTCACTGTCCCCGGAAACCGGCAAGCCGCTGTCCAAGATGAACGCCGCACGTTTCGGCGCAGGCTTCCTGGTATTCGGAGTGCTGTGGATGTCCGGTCTGGGCATCGTTTCCGCAGTGCTGCTGCCCATGCACTACAAGACCATCCCGGGCGTCAACGCCGATGCGTTGGTCGGCATCGTCAACGCGTTCACCGCGGTCGCATCCCTGGTCGCCAACCTGATGTTCGGCAACTTCTCCGATCGCTCCCGTTCCCGCTTCGGCCGCCGTACCCCGTATATCCTCTTCGGAGCCGTGCTCGGTGGCGTCACCCTGTTCCTGACCGGCACCACGCATAACGCCGTGCTGCTGACCATCTTCTACTGCGCCTGCATGTTCGGTCTGAACTGCATGATCGCGCCGATGGTCGCCATCCTGTCCGACCGCGTGCCTTCCAAGATCCGTGGCACCATGTCCGCCTTCTACGGCGCCGGCTCCACCATCGGCGCTCCGATCGGCACCATGCTCGGCGCATTGTTCATCGAAAACCTGATTCCGGGCTTCGCCGTCGCCGGCGTGCTCATGTTCCTCGGTGGCGTGGTCGCCGTGATCATCATCCCGAAGGAGCAGTCCGCAGACTTCCTGCCGAAGGACGAAGGCTCCGCCAAGGACATCCTCTCCTCCTTCCGCCCGCCGAAGTTCTCCACCGCGCATGACTTCTACAAGGCGTTCGCCGGCCGCTTCTGCATGCTCATGGCCTACCAGATGATCAACGTCTACCAGCTGTACATCATCCAGAACTACATCGGCCAGTCCGTCAAGGAATCCGCCGTCACCGTGTCCGTCGTGTCCATGATCATGATGGTCATGTCCCTGGTCGGCTCCTTCATCTCCGGCCCGGTCTCCGATCTCATCGGCCGCCGCAAGGTCCCGGTCGTCGTCGCTTCCGTGCTCTTCGCCGTCGGCATCGCCATGCCGTGGATCTTCAAGTCCACCATGGGCATGTACCTGTTCGCCGGCATCGCAGGCCTCGGCTACGCCGTCTACTCCGCCGTCGACCAGGCGCTGCTGGTGGACGTGCTACCGAACAAGGAAGAGGCCGGCAAGGATCTGGGCATCCTGAACATGGCCACCACCCTCGGCCAGATGTGCGGCCCGGTCGTCATGTCCGCCATCGTGGTCAACCTCGGCTACAACTTCGCGTTCCCGACGTCCATCGCATTGGCCATCATCGGCTGCTTCTTCATCATGGCCATCAAGAAGGTCAAGTAAGGCAGCTGCTGTAAACCGGGGGAGACGGTCGTGCCATAGGCCGTCTCCCCTCCGCGGGGTCGAATCGTCCCGCCTCTCCCATCCATACTAACCATCAACGCATATCCGAATTATCAACGACGATACCAAGGAACATCATGACCACCTGGATTGCAACGACGCAAGACAACAAGCTTGCCGACCGAACCTCCGACATCGAATCCACCAACGCCACCACCGCGGCCGACCTGCAGCTCGACGGCAACGAATACCAGGCCCTGCGCGGCTTCGGCGGCTGCTTCAACGAACTCGGCTGGCTGCCGCTGCAGAACGTCAGCGAAGCCGAACGCGACCAGATCATCAAGGAGCTGTTCAGCCCCGACGAAATGAACTTCACCTTCAACCGCGCCCCCGTCGGAGCCAATGATTTCGCCGACCACTGGTACAGCTACGACGAGGTAGACGGCGACTACGAGATGGAGCATTTCTCCGTCGAACACGACGAACAGACCCTGATCCCGTACATCCACCGCGCGCAGGAATGGCAGCCGAACATGCAACTGTTCTCCAGCCCGTGGAGCCCGCCGACGTGGATGAAGCGCCCGAAGGCCTACAACTACGGCCGTCTCGTGCAGACCCCGGAGAACCTCAAGGCCTACGCCAAGTACTTCGTCAAGTACATTCAGGCCTACGCCGAGCATGGCATCACTGTGAACCAGCTGCACGTGCAGAACGAGGTGTTCGCCGACCAGAAGTTCCCGAGCGCCCTGTGGGATTCCGAAGCGCTCAAGGTGTTCATCCGCGACTACCTCGGACCGGCGTTCGACGAGGCCGGACTCAGCACCGACATCTGGCTTGGCACGCTCAACGGCCCGGAAGACATGGCCTGGACCGGCGGCGGCTACGGCATGACGCTCAACAACTACAACCGCTTCGTCGACAACATCCTCTTCGACGACGGCGCGCGCAAGTACATCAAGGGCATCGCCTACCAGTGGGCCGGCCAGAACTGCATCGCCCGCACGCACGAATCATGGCCGGAGATCGAGCTGATCCAGTCGGAGTCCGAATGCGGCACCGGCGACAACAGCTGGGAGTACGCGGAGTACATCTTCCATCTGATCAACCACTACTTCCGCAACGGCGCCACCGCATACACCTACTGGAACATGATTCTTGACGACCAGGATTCCACATGGGGCTGGTGGCAGAACTCCCTGTTCACCATCACCGCCGACACGCATGAGGTGCGCCGCAATCCGGAATACTACGTGATGCGTCACTTCTCGCATTTCGTCAGGCCCGGCGCGAAGGTGCTCGGCACCACTGGCCATTTCAACTCAATGGCCATCGCCTTCCGCAACCCGGACGGCACGGTGGTGGTTGTGGCACAGAACGCCCTCGACGAGGAGCGTCCGTTCGCATTCGCCGATCCCGATGCCGCCGAACGCGGCTTCAAGGTAACGCTTGCTCCGCGATCGTTCAACACCTTCGTGCTGGACTGAGCCGGAGTGATACGGCGTCGGTTCGCGCGTAATGCCGGTTTTTCCCTTTTTCCCGGCGATATGCCGATCACCGGCGCCCTGCCATGAGATGCGCTTCCTGCCCTGTCAGCAGCGTCTCATTGTGTAGGATTGGCTCATCCGCATTACGGGGTGGGTGGAGCCTGTTGCTCTCCCGCGCGATAGTCTCAGGGAAATATGAGCAAAGAAGAGCGGATACCGAAAACGTGTTCGCAAGGTACCGGAGGAGCGGTGCGAGGAAGTGCTTGCCCTGCGGTCGAACATTACCGGCGTCGCGAGGAGAGTGTTGTGAGAAGGCTCTGATGGCATGTGCTTTGCGACGCATCCAACAAACAATTGACATATCCAGCTAGTTGCTGTGTGGTGAGCGGATGTCGTCATGGACCCCTGAGTGACAAGCTTCGAGGAGTATGAAAACATCGATTCGTGGGTGCACAAGGCTATTAGGATTCCGATTGCATGTACTTGTTCATGGGCGGCGTGGGAGACATATATCAGGCTATGTTCCCATCACTTCAAAACTGCATAGAAAACGTCTGCAGCTTCTTATTCTTCATCGGCTGATAGTTGTAGATATGATGTCTAATATATTGCAATATATGCCTCACATTCCTTCTAATCCCATAGCATTACAATCTTGCTTCATCGAAGTTCATACTGTTTGAGAGTTGTTATGCATGCATGCTGTCGTTAGTATGAACTGTTTCCTGTGTTTTTTGTCTTGTATTATTCTCCATTCACCAATGACGGAAGGAATCGGGTCATTTACTGGTGTACCGTAAGAACTTCTAATTGATTTCATGCAAAATTTGTGAATAGGTAACAGAGAAATTTCTATGTCCGTAAAGGGTATAGCATTATTTCCGGCGTATGAGATTGCCTTGTATACTGCTTCTTTCGCAGAAAAGAGTAGTCTATCCCAAGCAACAGTAGGATCATTATTTTTTAGCTTACTGATAGTTGTAATTTCATTATCAAACAAAGAAAAATGTACAATTTCTATTGGTAAAAAATAATTTTCTTCGATGTCGATTCCTATAGATCGATAATAATTGGTGTAACCTATAGCTGCTCCCACACATCCTTCGCAATGCGATAGACTGCCGATTACTCCTTCCGGCCAAACAGGTTTTCCGTATATGTCAGAAGGAATTTCACTTCTTGTAATGTTGTACTCGCTAAATGCATATCGAGCGCAAGCCCGGGCGTCTAAAGACTGCTGATAGAAACGTTGGGTGTAGCCGTTCTTTCCTTCGACGGCTTCAAACTCATGCGATTTAGGAAGATTTTTTGCATAAGTATAAATGATAGTAATATTTTCTGTATGAATTATGTTGTAGAGATTTTCTATGTAAAATGAGCTCATTTTTTGAACATTTACCGTAATTTACGATGAGAGGTTTCAGGGCCAAAGAAGCCAACAATTACCATTGCAACTATAGCTAAAACACTAATGCTTGCATATATCAGACCTTCTTGTTTCTTTGCTAGGAGAAAAGCTACAAACAGTGGCATAAAAACATTTCCTGATTTTGCGGCAGCGTTTACTATGCCGACGCAGCGGAAACGGATTCGTGTTGGAAATAATTCTGGAACATAAACAGCTGTAACAGAGGCGGTGAGTACATACAAAAACAATACTAAAAAGAACCCTAATATTATCGCTGAAATTGTTGTTGATTGCTTTGCGTAAGCTATTCCTAGAATCGCTGTCATCAGAAAAGCTGATACAATCATCTTCTTCCGGCCTATCCTATCAAGTAGAAGTAGGCCTATTAAGCAGCCAAAAGGTGCTCCAAGCATCATTAAGCTACTTGTTAAAAGTGAACTCGATAAGCTGATTCCTTTTGAAACTAAGATTGTTGGTACCCAAGTTGTGAAAGCGTAGGAGCATACGTTTGTTGCGACTGCTGCTACAACACCTACAGTAAGCATAACGAATAAATTATGATGTTGATCGCGCTTCAGTAGCGCAGTCCCTTTTGATTTGTCGTTATTTCTATAATTTGTTATAGATGCACTGTTTAACTGTTCCACAATAAGAGCTGCTTCCTCATACCGTCCTTTGCTGATTAGCCATCTGGGTGATTCAGGAATGTCCTTACGAAAGAACCAAAGCACAATGGCCAATATGCCCACAACAAAGAAAACTACACGCCAAGAAGTGTTTGGGATTACCAGAGCTGATAGGAGAATTGATGTAGGTAATCCACAATTAGCAACAAGCGAGACTAGTCCGCACCACCTTCCACGTCTTGCCACGGGTGCAAACTCATTAATGAAAGTAAACCCAGTCACTATTTCTGAGCCAAGACCGATTCCTGCAAGGAACCTGCAGACTATCAGCATGTCCATATTAGGAGAAAAAGCACTGAGTACAGTAAATCCACCGAAAAGTAATAAGTTAACTTGATATGCTACTTTTCTTCCTTTGTAGTCTCCTATTAGACCAGCAATTAAAGAACCGATGAGTAGTCCTAAAAAGTTTGCTGAAAGTAGCATGCTATTTTCTTGAGCTGTCGACCATTTTGATGCAGTCAGGCTACTTGCTACCGCACTTCCCGTATAGACGCCAATGCTGGCTTCCAACATCCCTAGCGATACTAGTATCACTATTTTATGGAAGAGTCTAGATTCGATAGAATTGTCGATTCTAAATAACAGTTCGTCATTTATAGAACCTGTTGCAAAATTAGTCACGATCGTTCCTCTGTATAGAGGCAATTTTTAATCATCATATCGACTCTTTATAAGATAATTAGAACGTTGAATAATTTCAGATTCATTCTTGCCGGAAATAAGGAATTTCCTGTCGGAATCGACAGAATTGTGAGCGATACCTTTTTTCTTTCCCACAGATTCCAAAACTGCCCAATCCGGGATTTCTTTTTCCTTCGGCCAGTTCAATCCAGCGGTTTCCAGCAGTATGCCATATTGGGATGATCGTGTGATGCTGGTATCCGCATCGACAAGGCCAAGTTCCAGTAGGAAGTTGGCCTTGCTCTGATCCATGCCATAGGCGGCTGTCAGCTCCTGTTTGATGAGTCCGCCTCCTCTGCGTGCCGCCATTTCCCCGAATATGAAATCACCGGTCTCATTCTTATAGAATTCGATATGCATCACATTGGGAATCGTCTGATCTTTGAAGGATTCAATGAGTTGCTTTGTCAGCCGGAGCAGTTCGGAATAGTCGGCGTCGTTCTCGTCTAACATTACGGAACCGGTGTTTTGTTTCTCGAAATCTAGTGGCGGGACAAGATATCGTGACGGTGAAATCAGGATCGAATCGGAATTGATATAGACTACATCCACATGGTAGACGGAACCGGAACAGTATTCTTCTAGATAATACTGGTTTGAATGTATGTTTTTGACAAATTCCGGCTTGGTGGCTAAGACAGACAGGTCGTCTTTCGAATGTAGTATCGTAATGCCCGCGGACCCTGCGCCCCAGCGAGGTTTGAGAACAACCGTCTTCCAACGGTCGAACGCCGAAATGATGTCTCCGAAGCTTTTGCAGGAGGTGTAGGGGATAACCTTTAATCCGGCATTAAGGGCCGTCTGCTTCATCGTGACCTTGTCTCGACAGCGCAGCGCCAGTTCATACTGCAAACCGGGAATGCCAAATAGACTTCTCGCCTCTGCAACCCTCAGTACATCTTCCTCTGAGCTGGAAATTATCCTGTCTGGTTTAAATTTCCTAACAATATCGAAGAATTCCGCGGTAGCGCTATCGGAGGAATAATCAGAAACTACGATTTCCTTGATGACGGAATTCGGCCAACTATGGTGTGCGGCCCGATCGTTCGAGGTGAAAACCATGACCTCTAAACGATTGAAACGTTCTTGGATTTCTTCAATCCATTTTGGATAATTTGAGAAAGATTTGGGTTGTTGCATCAGCAGTACTTTCATATTATTCCCTTTCTGGTGTATTTGCTAAAATATGAGATGTTAAAAGGAGATGATCCTTAAAAAATTCTAAAAATTGTCTTATCTTCTCCCTACTGAAATACGCGGTGTTGCATGAGACGCTAACTTTGGCCTCATCGTTAAAATATTGTGCCCTCACTTCAATTGGATAACCATATGAATATGGATACGTGCTTCCTCGGGTTAAGTTTGTTGAAAGTGGAGATACTTCGTTCTTATGGGAAGAGCGCGTTACGTTCAGAAAGAATGTGGGACAAGCTTCTGGATATACATGAGGGGAGTTTGCTCGGAATGAGTTCCAGGCGGTCTCTTGCTGTAACATTTCTTCATACTCCGCATTAAGGACGACCAACTCTTCATCGACTGAATTAAATCTGCCGTGTTGGTGGAAAAATGGAATCGAACTGCTAATCCAACCTGTCATTGAAGGAAGAACAGGACAGTCAACTTGTTCGCGCCCATTTCGAGTTACGTCGATAACAATGTTGTCAAGGTTGAGACATTCTGACGCTGCATTGGTCAACGCTGCTAAGGATATTTTATCTAATAAGCCATATTGTTCCCCATCTCTTTCCTGCAGCAAACGAATAGAGCGATCTCTAATATATAGTGGTGGCGAAACTGCGGGACTATTCCCATCGCTTTCGCGATACCAAGAAGCGGAGAGACTGTCATGTCTTTTAATATCGGGAAGTTTTTCTATCTTTTTTCTTCCTTTGTCGGAGTTATAAAAGTCCTCCAAGAACCCAGCATACTGCAGGAATCCGGGAATCTCTTCTACCGGTTCAAATATGCTGCTTCCAGTTCTTTTTGTTTCTGCCAATTCTTTTAATGCAGACTCGTATTCATGAACGGTCAATGCGTCGCATGCCCAGTGGTGGATAACCAGTACTAATAAATGAGTATCGTGGTTAGTGAAATAATGGAGCACGGCAATAGGGCCGTCCTCAATGTTTAAAATTGAAGCTGATGCTTCAAGAGTCTCATCAATCTTCGACTGGATATCATCAGTTGGACCAAGGTCAATAGTTTTAACCATAATAGGCTCATCAATCTTGATGAGATTCGGATGTTGCTCTCGACCTTTGAAGGATAACCCGTATGAGATTTCTGGGAACTTTTTTATCAGCATTTCAGTACAAACTTGCAGATTAATTATTTTGTTCATTTGAACGCTAACTGCAACACTTTCTACAAAGCTATGTGAAGTAGTTATGTTATGGCTCAGAAATCGTCTTTGAGATGGAAGGACTCTGAACTCCTTCCGACCGGGCGTACAGGTTTTAGGTATGCTAAATGCGTTATCTGTTTTAATAATGACTGTTTTCAGCTGATTTACGGTAGGATTTTGGTAAACATCTCGTACATTTAGAAATTGGCCTAAGCGACGCATCCTCGAAACGAACTGTACAACTTTGAGACTATTCAACCCATGGGCAAAAAGATTGTCATCGCCATCAATCTCTTCGTCCAATAAATTAGATAAAACCTGAGTCATTGTAGGTTTTTTCAATTCTCGTAACTGTGCAAGTTTATTATTGCAATTACGTATGCTCATTTTTTTCAAATAATTGTTTTTAAGTAAAATTCTATCAATCTTTCCGTTGCTGTTAATTGGCAGTTCGTCCAGCAGTAAAATATTTGAGGGAATTGCGTAGTTTGGCAGTACAAGATTTAAGCGATTTCTGAGGGCGTCGATACTATCAATCGGAGATTGGAGAGCGTTTTTAGGCAAGAAAGCTACAAGCCGGGTTTCGGAATCTGACTTAATCGCGCTCACGCAGGATTCATGACCACCCAAAAAAGCGTTTATATGGTTTTCGACTTCTTCTGTCTCAATTCTGTAGCCATGGATTTTTATCTGATTGTCAGCTCGCCCGATGAAGGATATCTCCCCAGCAGGTGTTAGTGATACGAGATCGCCTGTTCTATAACTTTGAAAGCCAGTAGAGTTATCGGTAAAAAATTTATTTTTTGTTAATTCGATATTATTTATATAACCAAATCCAACGCTAGGGCCCGCGACATATAGCTCCCCAGTACGCTCATTCTTTTTCTTTGTTTGCACCCAGACTTTGGTTCCGGGGAGTGGTTTGCCCAATGTGATTTCTTCACCTAGTTTTAGCTTTTTTGAAAGACAATAGATAGTGGTCTCGGTGGGGCCGTAAATATTCCATATTTGATTGGCTGTGCTCAAGTTTTTGAGTAGTAGATTTGGCACATTTTCGCCACCTAATATCAGAGTGGCGTCCGTTTGGGGTATCCAACCTCCCATTGTCATCATCGTAAACATAGTTGGTGTTCCGGTAAAACAATTAATCTGCCATTTTTTAGTAGTCTGTTCAAAATAATCTGGATTTTTGGGTATTGATTTGTCGGCGATACAAACAGTGCCGCCAGCTACAAGAGGTAGTAGCAGCTCGAAAATAGAGAAATCGAATGCGGGAGATGCTACGGCTAGTAATTTTGTACTATTGGACACATTAAAACGTTCAATACTGTTTTTAAGTACGTAATCCAATGAGGATGCGGTAATAACAACGCCTTTGGGAGTTCCTGTTGATCCTGAAGTAAAAATAAGATATCCACCACCTGAAGGTACAGGGTCTTTTTTAGGGCGGCTTCCATCGTTGAGCTGTGGGACTATTCGAAGAGTAGAGTCTTCGGTTAACTTCGCACTTGCGCTGATATGTGCTTGGTCGCAGACTACTTGTTTACGCTTTTCAGGCCATTCTTCTTCTAATGGGAGATAGAATGATCCTGACATTAAAATTCCCAGTAGAACGACCACTCGTTCTTTACATCTACCGACATCTACATTTATCACTGAGCCACAAAGATGCTGCTCTTCTATTTGTGTTGATATACGTTTGGCTTGTTCAACTAATTGCGAGTATGTAAAAGTTCCATTGCTATCCTTAACAGCCTCGCTATTGGGATGTTTAAGGGCATTTGTCAATATCTTCTCAAGTATGAATAATCTTTGTGGATGCATGTGACTTCTCCTTTAGTGACGGATGATTCTTTGCCCGCGTTTTCCAATTTGATTAGTGACGACTGCGGGTATTATTCCCACCAACGCCAGTGCGCACCAATACCAAGCTGTCATTCCTGCAGGACGTAGTGCCGGAACGATCCAACCGCCAAGGAATGAGCCTGCCGATTCGCCAATGGCTGCAATTATCAGCCGATAGTTCAAAATGTCCACCAAAGGTTTATCTGGCTGTGCCTCTACCAGAGCAATATTGATTAATGGCGCATAGATGCATTCTGCAATGGAGAACACAGCCAAGGATATAATGCATATCCACCAGTACGACGAGACTCCGCAGGCGAATAGTGCGAAGGAAATTCCATAAATCCCTAGGCTTTTGATGATGAATGAGGTGGCATTCTGCCCATTAGCCATGCCTCGCGAGATGAGTTTACTCACGGGCATTTGCAGTGCTATGACCGATATGGCATCAATGGAATAGAACAATCCTCTTATGACTGGGCTATCGGATAACGAGTGGAATTCCAATGCCATTCCCGCAAAAAGCTGACCATTCATTATGCTGCCCACAAACACCGCCAGGATGGCAAGAACCGTACCGGGACTTTTCAACGAGTCTGTAATGGTCTTCACGATGGAAGAGGTATTTTCTTTGCTGCTTTTCTCATTGCGTATGAAGACATGATGAGTCAGCACTATTGGAGTTAGTAAAGCAGAAAAAACATAGAGTCCGACGATGACTATAACAAAGAGCGTTTGTCCGAAAGCCTTATATATGTAATTTGAAGCTAGAGGCCCAATTGCGGATCCAAGATTGGCTGTCATGGTCACTAAAGCAAACAAAGCGGCCTGAGACTTTTTATCCTTTACTCTAGCGATGATATGCCCTCTGAGAGCAAAATTAACCAGTGAGAGACCAAGTCCCAGCAAAGCCAAATCCAAAAAAAGGAAGCCGATAAAACCACCCATTGCCGGCTGCAGCAGCAAAAGTGAAAAAACTATGAATCCGAAACCGGTCTCAGTGAGGGATACCGTTGATGAACGCTCAATCAAGCCACCTATAAAAACAGTACTGCCCCTAGAAAAAAGGGATAAAACTCCAAGTGCTAATCCAACACATAGTGATGACGTTGCAGAAACTTGACCGGTAAGGATAACCGAAAGAAGGGAGAAAAGTCCGCTATATGCAGCACTATTCAAAAAATAATTCACTGATATGGAGCTATTCTTACTATCGCTCGGCTTCTCCATCTGAACGGACCTTCTTTTATGCTTTATAAATAATGTCTCCCCTCATGCTAGTGGTCATATGGGAATTGTTCATTGGTATGTCCAGATGTAGGGGTGTTTGGTTTTGACGTACTTGGGGGTGTCTGTTTCAAAGTTCCTCATCGGCGTGTTATCTTGTGGGAATCGACGGCATGGGGAAGTCGTGCGTTCCTTCTCAGCCGGCCTGCAGCCCCTCGCCGTAGGATGCCTCGAACTCCAGCAGCGGAGTGTCGAAGATCCGCATCACGTATCGCATTCCGGCACCTCCATCAATCGATCTTATATATTCAAATATAAAGGTCGATGGCGGAGATGGGATGCCGACGAGATTGGGTTGCGTGTGGAACGGAAATGTATTACGATATAACTAAGTAGTTACTAAGTAATAGAAACTGCATGACGTACGAAGGAGTGCATATGGATCTTGATTACATCAAGGGCGTGAACCTGGGTAACTGGCTGGTTCTGGAAAAGTGGATGAACCCGGCATTATTCGATGGAACCACTGCCGATGACGAATACTATCTGCCGACGCAACTCGATCCGGCCGTCTACGAGGCCCGCATCAGGACCCACCGCGCCGAATACATCAACGAGCGCGACTTTGCCACCATCAAATCGTGGGGACTGAACTCCGTGCGCATCCCCGTGCCGTACTTCATCTTCGGCGACCGCGCGCCGTTCATCGGCTGCATCGACGAACTCGACAAGGCCTTCAACTGGGCCGAGAAATACGGTCTGACCATCCTCATCGACCTGCACACCGCGCCGATGAGCCAGAACGGCTTCGACAACGGCGGCATCTCCGGCGTGTGCAAGTGGGCGCAGCTGCCCGACGAGGTCGAATTCGTGCTGTCCGTGCTCGAACGCCTCGCCAGGCGGTACGGCCATCGTCGGGCGCTGATGGGCATCGAAATCATCAACGAGCCGAACACCACCACCTGCTGGCCGATGGCGAACGTGACCGAACGCTACAAGGCGGTCGATCCGGAACTCGCCGAAGGCACCGGCCCGATCGCATTCGACTGGCTCAAGAACTTCTACATCACCGCCTACCACCGTCTGCGCGATGCCGACAAGGGCGCATTGCCGGCAGACAAGGCGGTGGTGTTCCACGACGGTTTCGACATCGAACAGTGGAAGGACTTCATGCGCGGCCCCGACGGCAAGCTCGCGCCCGAGTTTAAGAACGTGGTCCTTGATACCCACCAATACCTCATGACCGCCGAAACGATGGGTTGCCCGCAGACAGCGGAGGGCTACGACGACTTCGTGAGGAATACCTATGCGCCGATGATCGCCGAGATGAGCGAATACTTCCCGGTGATTGTGGGGGAGTGGTGCCTGTTCAACTCCGTCGGCTGCGGTGTGGACACCCACGGCGGACAAAGCGTGCTCAACGGCGAGGAAGGCGCGCAGGCCGAGACCCTGACCGCCGAACAGAAGCGCTCGCTGTACCAGGGCGTGGCCGAATCCCAGCTCGCCGCATGGAGCAAGGGCAGCGGCTTCTACTACTGGAACTACAAGCTGCTCACCGACACCGTCAACACCCCTGGCTGGATCGGCTGGGACGCATGGGACCTCGGGCGCTGCATCGCCCAAGATTGGTTCCCCGTCCAAAAGTGATTCCGTCGGACGCAAGAATCGTACAAAGCAACGCGTGATATCAAGAACATTAAGGAACGACAATGCTGCATAATCCGATCTTCAAAGGCTTCAATCCCGATCCGGCCATCTGCCGCAAAGGCGACGACTACTACGTGGCCGTCTCCACCTTCGAATGGTTTCCGGGCATTCCGATTTACCATTCGAAGGATATGAAGCATTGGGAGCTGCTCACCCACGTGCTTACTGATGATACGAATCCGAACCTCACCAAGCTGCCAAGCGCTAAGGGCATTTGGGCTCCATGCCTCACGTATTGTGAGGAAGAGGACATGTTCTACGTGATTTACGGCGTTATGAATTCCATGAATGCACGCTATTTCGACGTGAATAATTATCTGATTAAGTCGAAGAGCATTGAAGGTCCGTGGAGTGAGCCGGTATATCTGACATCTTCCGGTTTCGACGCGTCCATTTTGCATGATGACAATGGCAAGAAGTACATCGTCAGCTTGGAATGGGAGACCCGTGAAGGCTATGAGAAGCCGGGTGTGATCTGCTGTGTGGAATATGATCCGGAAACCAAGCATGTGGTTGGCTATCCGAAGCGTATATGGCGTGGCGCTACTGATCGTGGCTGCATTGAGGCTCCGCATCTGACCAAGCGTGATGGCTGGTATTACATTATGTGCGCCGAGGGCGGCACCGGCTACAACCATTCTGTGACCATGGGCCGTTCCCGCAATGTGTGGGGCCCGTATGAGCCGGATCCGAATGGTCCGCTCGTCACTTCGCAGCCGAAGGAGTCAAACGAGCGTGCTGATGACGATCATTTGAAGCCGCGCTATTTCAACCCGGATTCCGTATTGCAGAAGTCCGGCCACGGCTCCTACGTGGATCTGCCGAACGGCGAGACATATCTTGTGCACCTGACCAGCCGTCCGTTTGTGCCGGAATTGCGTTGTACGCTTGGCCGTGAGACCGCCATTCAGAAGATGCAGTGGACGCCTGATGGTTGGTTGCGTATGGCTGATGGTTCTAATCTGGCAAAGATCGAAGTCGAGGAGCCGAATCTGCCAGATGTGCCGATGCCGGAAATTCCAAGCCTTGACGATTTCGATGGTGAGGAACTGGGTAACTGGTATTACTCGCCGCGTCAGATGCCGAGCACGTTTGCGAATGCTACGGAACGCCCGGGCTGGCTGCGTGTTCGCGGTGAAGAATCGCTTGCCTCGCTGAATCGTACGAGCCTGCTTACTCGCAAGCTGACGAGCGTGTATGCCACGGTGACCACCAAGATGGAGTTCGAGCCGGAAGTCTACCAGCACAGCGCTGGCTTGACCATCTACTACGACAACATGAATAACATTTTCCTGCGCAAGTATTATTCGCAGACGCTTGGTGGCAGCGCGATTTCGATCGTGCGTCTCGAAAACGGCGAAAAGACGGAAATGCTTGACACTCGTGTTGCCGTGGAAGATAAGCCGATTTACTTCCGTTTGAACATTGAGGGCCGTCGCACTTGGTTCGAATGGGGTTATGATGGCGAGAATTGGACCAAGATCGGTCCGGATTTCGATACCACCACGTTCTCTGACGAATACTGCAAGTTCGGTGAGTTCACCGGCACTATGGTCGGTATTGCCGTCACTGATGCTTCGCTGCATGAGAAGACCGCCGATTTTGATTTCTTCGATTATGAGGCGGACGAAACGAAGCCTGTCGACTGATCCCGCCCGGGCGGCCACCACGATCATTCAACGACCCTGATCCGGTCGTGATCCGATTCCGAGCGGCCGTGTGGCCGCTCGCAGGGCGCATACAATGGACCAAGGAATGTTGCGAATGACGCACGGTTCCTTGGCCCATTGGGCCGAATGGGTTTTGCCATGGGTTGTGATGGACGGAAACGAAAAGTCGGGCAACTCCCGAGCGTAAGGGCGGTGAGACGCATGGTGCTAGGCATCGATGAGCGAATCGACGGCGTGAACCTCGGCAACTGGCTGGTGCTGGAGAAATGGATGGATCCGAAACCGTTCACCCGCAGCGCCGAAGACGATGAAATCTGGATGCACCGCACGCACGTATCCCTCTGGTCCGAACGGAATCTCGCCGAGGAACTGCGCCGGCACCGCGAAACCTACATCACCCTGGAGGATTTCCGTATTATCGTCGGTCACGGAATCAACCTCGTACGCATTCCCATACCGTATTTCATCTTCGGCGACTGGCCCGGGCATCCGGGCTGCATCACGTACCTCGACCGCGCGTTCCGTTGGGCGCGGGAGACGGGATTGAAGATTATGATTGACCTGCATACCGTTCCCGAATCGCAGAATGGTTTCGACAACGGCGGTCTGACGGGTGTGTGCAAATGGGCGCAGAATACGGACTTGGTGGAGTACACGCTGAACGTGCTGGAGCGATTGGCTCGCCGATACCGCGACGAACCGGCCCTGCACAGCATCGAAGTACTCAACGAACCAGTGAGCTGGTCGGTGTTCCATAGCACGTCGAACACGGCGAAAGACTCTCATGAGGCTTCCGGTAGCACGTATGTCTCACTGCGGTTTCTGAAGCGCTTCTACCGCGACGCTTACGCCCGGTTGCGCGCCGTGCTGCGTCCGGAAACCGTGATCGTATTCCATGACGGTTTCCGACTACTCCGCTGGGGCGGTTGGTTTCGTCGTGCTGGCATGCGCAACGTCATGCTCGACACCCATCAGTATCTCATCGCGATGGAGGATCCGCTGTTTTCGGGACCGGCACGCCGGCTGTACCTGCGATCGCGGCGACTGCCATGGCTGTACCGGATGCTGGTGGGCGCGAGTGGTATCGCCATTCGTTCGGCGGCTCGTCGTATTCCCGTGCTGGTGGGCGAGTGGTGCGTGGAGAATCAGTGGGCCCTACACAGCCAAAACCGATCGGCTGCATACCGCCAAGTGTCACGATTGCAACGTGCGGCATGGGACGTGTCGGCGGGACAGATCTATTGGAGCTACCAGCTTGCGCGCTCCGCGAAACCGGGTAGTGGCGAAGGGAAACCGCCGCGGGATCCTCGCAACGGCGGCAATCTTGAGGCGTGGGATCTGACTCGCGTATGGCGTCATGGATGGATTCGGGCGGATACCTCTCACGATGACATGCCATAGTCAGTCAATCAACGGCAATCGACACAAGGTGCATTAGACTCGGAATCATGGCAGAGGAAGAGACTCCGAAACGTATCCGAAAATCACCGCAGGAGCGGCGTGAGGAAGTGCTGGATGCCGCGGTGCAGCTGATCAGCGAGCGTGGGTTCAACGGTATTTCCATTCAGGATGTGGCTGATCGTGTTGGCATCTCCAAGCAGGGTGTGCTTCGGTATGTGGGTAATAAAGACAATATGCTGGCCATGGTGTTCAACGAGTATTACGGTGAGACGGGCACTCCTGAGGATTTCTTTGCATCAGGTATGCCTGGCAGTGATCCTACTGCGCCGCTGTTTCCTGCGTATTTGCGTTATTTGGTGCGGCATAATTCGCGTCGTCGCATGATGGTGCAGTTGTTTACCGTGCTTTCTGCGGAGTCGTTGAATCCTGATCATCCGTTGCATGATGAATTCACTGCCCGTATGGACGATATTTGGGAGCATTATTCGCGATATCCTTGGCTGATTCCTCCGCAATTGGGTTCGTGGAAGTCGAGTATGCGTCCGGTGGTGCGTAAGGCCATGGAAATCATGGATGGCGTGCAATTATGGTGGTTGCGCGAACCTGAAGTTGATTTGTGCAAAGAGTGGGCTCAGATGGAAAACATGCTGTTTCCCGCTCCATTATGGGATGCATATCGCTGATTATTTAAGATTGCATTGCATGTATTCGTGTGAGAAGGCGAGGGGTCTGACGGGCTTCTCGCCTTCTGTGTTGGTATGGTCATGCCGAGTTGCGCGCGTGCCTGCATCGTGTTAAACTACCAATTGGTAATTAAAGGAAATCGCTTCAATGAGGAAAGTGAGCAATCCCATGACCGAAACCATTGAAAACACTGCGAATCTGCCGTATAAGAATCCGGAACTTCCGACCGAGGAACGCATCGCCGATCTGCTTGGCCGTATGACCCTCGAAGAAAAAGTCGGACAGATGATGCAACTTGACGCACGAAGCGGCGACTTGGACGATCTAATCGTCAACAAGCATGTTGGTTCCATTCTGCACACCTCGCCGTCCGATCTGCCGAAAGCCGTGGAAACGGTGAACGCCAAAACCCGTCTCGGCATTCCGCTGGTGATCGGCGACGACTGCATTCACGGCTATTCCTTCTGGCCGGGAGCCACCATTTTTCCGGAACAGCTAGGCATGGCAACCACGTGGGATTCTGAAAAGGTACAGGCCGCGGGCCGTGCCACCGCCGAGGAAGTGTCAACCACCGGCGTGCATTGGACGTTCTCCCCGGTGCTGTGCATCGCGCGAGACACCCGTTGGGGCCGTGTGGGCGAAACCTTTGGCGAAGATCCGTACTTGATTGGCGAAATGGCATCGTCCATTGTCAAGGGCTATCAAGGTGGAGCCAAGGCGGGCGAGCCGCTCGCCAAAGACGCGATTCTCGCATGCGCCAAGCATTTCGCAGGCTATTCCGAAACACAGGGAGGGCGTGACGCTTCCGAAGCCGACCTGAGCCACCGCAAGCTGGAATCTTGGTTCCTGCCGCCATTCGAACGCGTAGCCAAGGAAGGCTGTGGCACCTTCATGCTCGGCTACGAATCCATCGAAGGTGTGCCGGTCACCTTCAACAAGTGGCTGCTTTCCGACAAACTGCGTGGCGCTTGGAACTATCAGGGCACGCTCATCACCGACTGGGACAACGTCGGCCGTTCCGTGTGGGAGCAGAAGGTCAAGCCTGATTATGTGCAGGCTGCTGCCGATGCGGTCAAGTCCGGCAACGACTTGGTGATGACCACGCCAAAGTTTTACGAGGGTGCGATCGAAGCCGTGAAGACCGGTCTGCTTGACGAATCGTTGATCGATGCCGCCGTGGCTCGTATTCTCGCACTGAAGTTCCGTCTTGGACTGTTCGAAGATCCACGCTTACCCGACCAGAAGCGTATCGATGCAGTGATCGGTTCCGAAGAGCATCAGCAGCTCAACCTTGAAGTGGCTCGCGAAGCCGTGGCATTGCTGAAGAACGACGGTTCACTGCCGTTCAACGTGGCCGGTGCGAAGCGTATCGCGGTCGTTGGTCCGCTCGCCGATGACGCCCAGACCCAGCTGGGCGACTGGGCAGGCAGCTCCGGCCAGATCAACTGGATGCCTGACGGCCACCCGCGTGAAATGATCACCACCGTGCTTGATGGTTTCAAGCAGCTCGCTCCGGAAGGTTGCGAGGTCGTGTACTCTCGCGGTGCCAACATCGTGGATTTGGTGCCCGATCCGGAAGGCGAGTTCTACCCGGATGGACAGCCTCGCCCGAAGATCGGCGTTTCCGCCAAGATTGATCGCGCACTGCTTGGCGAAGCCGTGGAAAACGCACGTAAAAGCGACCTGATCGTGGCCGTGGTGGGCGATGTGATCCAGGCCATTGGCGAAGGCTGCTCCACCGCCACGCTTGAACTGCTCGGCGGACAGAATGCACTGATCGATGCACTGTCGAACGTGGCTCGCGAAACCGGCAAGCCGTTCGTGGTGGTGCTCGTCAGCTCCAAGCCGCAAGTGCTGCCGGCATCCGTGATCGGTACCAATGGCGTGATTGTTGACGAAACTCCAGCCGAAGGCACTTCGGCTCTGCTGTGGGCTCCAAGCCCGGGCATGAAGGGCGGCCAGGCCATCGCCGAAATCATTCTCGGCGAAACCGAACCGAGCGGACGCCTGCCGATCACCTTCCCGCGTCACGCAGGACAGCTGCCGGTCTACTACAACCAGATTCGAGGCCAGCACGGCAACCGTTACGCCGACCTCACGCAGAATCCGGCATTCGCATTCGGCGAGGGTCTGAGCTACACCACGTTCGAATACGGAGATCCGACCATCACCAACGTTCCGGAATCCGGCATATTCGCCGAAACCGACACCGTGCATGCCGAAATCACCCTCACCAATACGGGCGATCGCAAGGGCACGGAAGTAGTGCAGCTCTACATCGGCGACATCGTGACCTCCTACAGCTGGACTGATCGTGAACTTAAAGCATTCCAGCGCGTGGAACTCGAACCAGGCAAAAGTAAGACCGTTGCCTTCGACATTCCGGTTTCCGATTGCACCATCGTCGATTCGGAAGCTAACCGAATCGTCGAACCGGGCGAATTCGAAGTGCTTATCGGCCATTCCAGCCGTCGCGAACACTTGAAGCGCACCACCTTCACCGTCGCGTAAAAGCGAAACGAAATAAGCCGTGTCGCAGAACCCAATAATCGACACGCTAGTCTGATATGAGCCGCCTACGAAATGCCGATCGTGGGCGGCTCACATGAATGGACCATTGCCGTGACATACGCGTTGTTTATGGCTGCTTCCGGATTCGTACTGGTGTCTGATCAGACGCATGCGTTGAACCAGTTGCCATCGTCAATGAACGCCGACTGTTCCGCGGTGATGAACGCCATACAGCAGCTTGCCGGCGCGATTGTGCTTGCCACTGGCGGTTATACGGCTTTGTTCCCGATCGCTGTGGTTGCGGTGCTACTGGGCACGGTGTTCATCATGCTGATTCGCAAGGTGAAGTAGCTGCAGGTACTGCAGTAGCCGAAGCAACGCGCAGTGTGCCGGCGATTGCGGCACACGTGATCTCGACATTGCGTTCCGTGTTGGCGATCAGCGTCGCAAGATCAGCCGGCCCGGGCGCAATGCCGAACGTTGCGACGATGCCGGTCTCGTTCAACGCTTCGATGGTGTGTGGATCGCGGGTTACCGTTCCGCCAATGGCAATAGTTGGTTTTCCTTGCGATTGCGCTAGTTTCGCAATGCCACTCGGCACTTTGCCGTACGGTGTCTGACTGTCGATGGAACCTTCGCCGGTGATGACGACGTCAGCCCAAGCGCACGCTTCACGGCCATGTGCAAGATTAAGCACGAGTTCGATTCCCGGCTTCACTGTTGCGTTGAACAGGCCAAGCATGCCACCTCCGGTACCTCCCGCAGCGCCCGCTCCCGGAGTGTGCTCGATATCGCGGCCGTTATATTGCATGATTGCGCGCGCGAGATTCGCAAGCCCCTGATCGAGAAGCTCGACCTGTGTTGCGGTCGCGCCTTTTTGCGGGGCGAACACATGGGCGGCACCTTCCGGGCCGGTCAAAGGATTGGTGACGTCGCAAGCGAGAACAATCGGAACATTTTTGATGGAATCGGAAACTCTTGAATCGTCAATCCTTGCCAAATCAACAAGAGCGCCGCCACCAAGCGGAATGTCGGAATCATGCGCATCGAGAAAACGAAATCCAAATGCGTGAGCCAATCCGGTACCGCCATCCGTGGTGGCGCTACCTCCCAAGCCGAGCACAATGCGATCTGCGCCAGCGTCAATCGCAGCACGAATCAGTAAGCCGGTACCGAACGTGGAAGCAACCAACGCATTGCGGTCGGCAGGGGAGACCCGTTCAAGTCCGCTTGCCGAAGCCAATTCGACCACGGCGGTGTGGAGAATACAAGAAGCATGATTATTGCCAAGAAAGCCAAACTGAGCGGTAATCGGGCGGCCGATCGCGTCAACCGTCTCAACATCATGCAACGTGCCGCCGGTGGCATGAACCAAGGCGTGCGTCAATCCTTCGCCGCCATCGGAAAGAGGCATAAGCCAGCATTCCGCCTGCGGATTGCCACGCTTAATGCCGCGAGCCATCGCCTGTGCGATTGCTTCAGCCGAAGCGGCCTCCTTGAACGAGTCCGGTGCCAGCAAAATCCGCATACATGCCTCCTTCTACGTCTGCATCCATACAGTAATGCAGTGCCGGGGCAGAGGCTTAGCGGTAGCCCTCCCACATGGGCAGGGGGAACAGGGTGTCTTCGCATTCCGCCCACATGGCGTTCAGATCTTGGCCGGGCGTGCGCAGCCAACGCAGCTGCACGCCATCCATCATGGCGAATCCCGCATTAAGCAGCCGACGCGTATCAACGCCTTCGGGCGTGCACCAACGGATATTGAGCGCGGTATCGGCATTATGCAGCTCACGATTGGCGAAATACTCGTGTGCGGGGTGGTTCGGGTCGATCGCTTCGGCGCTCAACGTGGAAAACATGTGCACCTGAATCGGTCTGCGTGCGTTCACCGCCACGATTCTGCGCCACATGTCGGCGATCAACGGGCGTGGCTCACGTACTATGTCGGTAAGAATGTCTTCCGTTTCGGAATCGTAGACTTCGTCCAGCGCGGCTGTGAGCAGTCCTTCCTTACTGCCGACATAATGCAGCACGCCAGCCTTGGTGAGTCCTACGCGATCGGCGATTTTCTGCAGGGAAGTGCCGTAATAGCCGAGCGTTCCAAACAGTTCGACGGCCGCATTGAGAATCTCCGCTCTTCGGTCGACTTCTTCGTTGGCCATGATGATTCCCCCTCCTGCCTTCCATGAATGGCGATTCATGTGCGCTGCAATGCTTATGAATCGCCATTTCTCTCAAGTGGTAAATACTTGCAGTTACTTTACGGTCGGTTAACTGATTTTTCAAAGAAGATTGGCGTGTTGTGATGTTGATTTTGATAAAGTACCTACCGACTGGTTAGTAAAGATTTCGGGGTTGAGATTCCACAGGCCGGTTAACCGATACGAACTCAAGAAAACGATGCGAAAGAGGAACGTATGAGCGAAAACACCTATCCTTCCGTCAATGACCTGACGCTTGAAGAAAAGGCATCCCTAACTTCCGGCGGCGACGCTTGGCATCTGCAGGGAGTTGAAGCCAAGGGCATTCCCGGCTATATGATCACCGACGGCCCCCACGGCCTGCGCAAGTCCAACTCGGCCACCACCGGCGAAGTCGATCTGAACAACTGCGTGCCTGCTACCTGCTTCCCGCCGGCCGCGGGTCTGTCCAGCTCGTGGAATCCGGAACTCATCCACCAGGTCGGCGAAGCCATGGCCGAAGAATGCATTCAGGAGAAGGTTGCCGTAATCCTCGGTCCCGGCGTGAACATCAAGCGCAACCCGCTTGGTGGCCGCTGCTTCGAATACTGGTCCGAAGACCCGTATCTGGCAGGCCATGAGGCGATCGGCATTGTTGCAGGCGTGCAGTCCAAGGGCGTGGGCACTTCGCTCAAGCATTTCGCCGCCAACAACCAGGAGACCGACCGGCTGCGCATCAGCGCCAACATCTCCCAGCGTGCGCTGCGTGAAATCTACTTCCCGGCATTCGAACACATCGTCAAGGAAGCCCAGCCGTGGACCATCATGTGCGCATACAACTGCATTAACGGCGTGCATGCCGCCCAGGATCACTGGCTGCTCACCAACGTGCTGCGCGACGAATGGGGCTTCCAAGGTATCGTCATGAGCGACTGGGGCGCCGACCACGACCGCGTGGCCTCCCTCAATGCGGGCCTCAACCTCGAAATGCCGCCAAGCTACACCGACGACCAAATCGTCTACGCCGCACGCGACGGCCGCATCCAGCCGGCACAGCTCGACCGCATGGCACAAGGCATGATCGACTTGGTCAACAAGACCCGCGCAGCCATGAGCGTCGAAAACTATCGTTTCGACATCGAAGCCCACGATGAGGTCGCACATCAGGCCGCCGTCGAATCCATGGTGCTCCTCAAGAACGATGACGCCATTCTGCCAGTCGCTGGCGATGCCAAGGTCACCGTCATCGGCGAATTCGCACGTACCCCGCGCTACCAGGGCGGTGGTTCCTCGCACATCACCCCAACCAAGATGACCAGCTTCCTGGACGCCCTCACCGAACGCGGCGTGGATGCCAAGTTCGCCCCAGGATTCACCCTCGACCTCGAACCGGCCGATCCGGCACTCGAAGCCGAAGCCGTCGAAGCTGCCAAGGGCGCCGACGTGGTGCTCATGTTCCTAGGGCTCCCTGAAGCGGCCGAATCCGAAGGCTTCGACCGTGAGACCCTCGACATGCCGGCCAAGCAGATCGCACTGCTCGAAGCCGTCGCAGCCGAAAACAAGAACGTTGTGGTCGTACTCTCCAACGGCTCCGTCGTCACCGTGGCACCATGGGCCAAGAACGCCAAGGGCATCCTCGAATCCTGGCTGCTCGGACAGTCCGGCGGTCCGGCGCTCGCCGACGTGCTGTTCGGCAAGGTGAGCCCGTCCGGCAAGCTTGCGCAGACCATTCCCTTCGACATCAACGACGATCCGAGCACCATCAACTGGCCAGGTGAAGAGGGGTATGTCGATTATGGCGAAGGCGTGTTTGTGGGCTACCGCTATTACGACACCTACAACAAGGCCGTCGACTACCCGTTCGGCTTCGGCTTGAGCTACGCCACGTTCGAAGTGAGCGACGTGAAGGCCGTCAAGACCGGTGCCTGCACCGCAACCGTCAGCGCAGTGGTCAAGAACACCTCGAACGTTGACGCCGCCGAAACCGTGCAGGTGTACGTGGCTCCTGGCAAGGCTGACGTAGCCCGCCCGAAGCACGAGCTCAAAGGCTTCAAGAAGGTGTTCCTCAAAGCCGGCGAATCCGCTGAAGTCTCCTTCGATCTCGACGATCGCGCCTTCGCCTACTGGTCTGAGAAGTTCAACGACTGGCACGTGGAGAGCGGCGAATACGCCATCGAAGTCGGCACGTCCAGCCGTGACATCGCCGGTTCCGCGGTAGTGGAGCTCGATGGCGACGGCAAGACCCAGCAGCTCACCGAATGGTCCAACTTCATGGAATGGCGTAAGGATCCGCTCGGCTCCCAGGTGCTCGAGAAGCTGCGTGCCGAAGGTGAAGCCGGCCGTATGCCGATCGTGCCCGACAATGACATGACCCGTCTATTCCTCGACTCCATGCCGATCAACAGCATGTCGGTGCTGATGGGTGCCGATGGCAAGCAGATCTTCGAATACATGCTTGCCGAATACGCTGAACTCACCAAGTAGTTTCGCGGGATTCAAGACTTAAGGTCGGGGAATCTGATCCGTTACTCTGAACCGGTGCGGACCTGATTCCTCGGCCTTTTTTGTCGCGGACGATGAGATGCGCGACACGCTAATCGTTGCATGTACAACAGTTGTATATGCAACGGTTTAGCATGTGTGATGTGACAGAAGTGACGAATGAACAATACAAGGAACCGTCAGGTTCACGACTTGCCGAAGTCTGGGAAAGTGGCCTGACCAAGCCTCCCAGCGTGGCCATTCGCTCGCTGCACAACGTGGTCAACCGGTATTTGCGCGTCACCCGTCCCGAAGAGGCGGAAGACGTCAGCAACGGCAACGTTGACATCATCGTGTACTTGGCAAGACATGATAACGAGGAGATCTTCCCTCAAGACATCGAGCAACGTTTCGGCGTGACCCGATCCACATCATGCCGAGTGTTGGGACTGATGGAGCAGAAGGGGCTGATCGCCCGCGAGTCGGTGAAGCGTGACGCACGTCTGAAAAAGATCGTATTGACGGACAAATCGAGGCATATTGCCGAAGTGCTGCACGACAATGCGAAAAACATGGAACGAATCCTGTTGGAAGGTCTTGATGACGACCAGATCCGCCAATTCATGCACATGCTTGACGTCATGCAGACGAATCTGGTGAAAACAGGTTTGATCGGAGACGAAAGCCGATATTCAAGCTTGGAAATACAGGAACAGGATTTTGGCGAATCGCAGGTTTTGCAAAAGCCGCAGGTTTCGCAAGAATCGCAAGAATCATGCGATGGACGGAATCCGCATAATCGCGATTCTCATGATGAATACGTTTCGCGCATACTGCGAATGTCGCAGGAAATGGCGATCGCAAACAACCTCAGGTAACACACGCAAGCAAGTAAGTACGAAAAAGAAAGGACAAGGAGTGACAGCGGCAAACGCAACGACGTCCACAACGTCAAAACCAAAGCAACACGTCATTCGCACACTGGGCAAATCCCTGCGCGAATACAAAAAAGCCAGCCTGCTCTCCCCGGTATTCGTAGCCGTGGAAAGCGTGCTGGAAATCCTTATTCCGACCGTCATGGCATCGCTGATTGATGAGGGCATCAGCGGTGGCAGCATGCCGGCGATTTTGAAATTCGGCTTGATTCTGCTGATTTGTTCGGCGGTTTCGCTGACATCCGGCTTTTTGGCCGGAAAGTTCTCGGCCATTGCGGGCGCAGGATTCGCCAAAAACCTGCGTCACGACCAGTTTGAGAAGGTGCAGGGCTACAGCTTCACCAATATCGACCGTTTCTCCACCGGTTCGATCATCACGCGACTGACCACTGATGTAACCAACCTGCAGAACGCATATTCAATGATCATCCGCATGGGTGTGCGCGCTCCGATCATGGTGATTGTGGCGTGGATCTTCTCCTTCCGCATCAGCCCATCCATCTCTTTGGTGTTTCTCGCCTGCATTCCGGTGCTCGCCATCGGCTTGTGCGGCTTGGCGGTGCTGGTGCATCCGGTGTTCGAGCGTGTGTTCCACACGTACGACAAGCTCAACAACGTGGTCGACGAGAACCTGCAGGGCATCCGCGTGGTCAAGTCCTACAATCGCGAACAACACGAAACCGAAAAGTTCAACCGCATTTCGCAGCGCATTTTCAAGGACTTTACCAAGGCCGAACGCATTATGAGCTTCAACAATCCACTCATGATGCTGTGCGTGTACGTGTCCATGCTGCTTATCGCATGGATGGGCGCCCAGCAGATCGTGGCGTCCGGCAACAATGCGGCCTTGGGTTTGACCACCGGCGATCTGACCGCACTGGTCACTTACGCCATGCAGATCCTCATGGCCATGATGATGCTGTCCATGATTTTCGTGATGTGCATTATTTCGCAGGCCTCCGCCGAACGCATCTGCCAGGTGCTGAACGAGGAAAGCACGGTTACGAATCCGGAAAATCCGGTTATGGAAGTGAAGAATGGTGAGATTGATTTCAACCATGTCACCTTCCGTTATTCCGCCACTTCCGAAAAGCCGGTGCTTGACGATATTGATTTGAAGATCCGTTCCGGTATGACCGTCGGCATCGTCGGCGGCACCGGTTCCGCAAAGTCCAGTTTGGTGCAGCTTGTGCCACGTTTGTATGACGTGACCGAAGGCTCGCTGAAGGTCGGCGGCGTGGATGTGCGCGATTACGATTTGGAAGTATTGCGCGATCAGGTCGCCATGGTATTGCAGAAGAACGTGCTGTTCTCCGGAACCATTGCCGAAAACCTGCGTTGGGGCAATCCGAACGCCACTGATGAAGAGATTCGTCACGCATGCCAGCTTGCGCAGGCCGACGGCTTCATTCAGGAATTCCCCGACAAGTACGATACGTACATCGAACAGGGCGGTACCAACGTTTCCGGCGGTCAGCGCCAGCGTTTGTGCATTGCGCGTGCGCTGCTGAAAAAGCCGAAGATCCTTATTCTCGACGATTCCACGTCCGCGGTCGACACCAAAACCGATCAGCTGATTCGCGCCGCATTCCATCATGAGATTCCCGACACCACGAAGATCATCATCGCCCAGCGTGTGGCCTCCGTGCAGGAATCCGACATGATTCTCGTCATGGACCACGGCCGCATCATGGCGGCCGGCACGCATGAACAACTGCTCGAAAACTGCGACGAATATCGCTCCATCTACGAATCGCAAATCAAGAATCAGGCTCAACCTGAGGAACTGCAGTGAAAGGAGGCAACAGATGACTGAACAAACTTCCGCATTGAAATCCAAAGACAACAACAACGCGGCCGGCATGCAGCAATCGCACGGCAAACCGCCGATGCAGAAAGCCGCACCCGGCACCACCAAGCGTATCTTCGGTTACATTTTCCAATACAAGTGGCGTGTGGCACTTGTGGTAGTGTGCATTCTCGTCGGTGCCGCGGCCCAGGCCGGATCGTCGCTGTTCCTACAGTCGCTGGTCGATACGTACATTCTGCCCATGGTCGGTGCCACCAATCCTGATTGGATGCCGCTGCTGCGTGCGTTGACGCTTATGGCATGCCTGTATGCGGCCGGCATTTTCTGCAGCTGGCTGTGGCAGTGGGTCATCGTCACCGTGGAACAGGGCACGTTGAAGAAGATCCGCGACGACATGTTCGCCCACCAGCAGACCCTGCCCATCCGCTACTTCGACACCAACGAACACGGCGACATTATGAGCCGCTACACCAACGACACCGACACATTGCGCCAGGCCATCAGCCAATCGTTCCCGCAAATGTTCTCGTCCGCGGTGTCCGCAATCGCCGCGCTCGTCTCCATGCTGTGGCTGTCGGTGCCCGTCACCATTTTCGTGCTCGCATTCACCATGATCCTGTTTGTGGTGGTACGCAAGGTCGTTTCCCGCTCCGGACGTTACTTCGTCAAGCAGCAGATCGCCATCGGCGACGTGAACGCATTCGTGGAAGAAGCGGTCAACGGCCAGAAGGTCATCAAGGTCTTCAACCACGAAGACGCCACCCAAACCACTTTCGACAAGAAGAACGAAGAACTGTTCGAAGCTTCCGCCGAAGCGAACACGTGGGGCAACGTGACCATGCCAATCGTAGGCAACATGGGCTACCTGCTGTACATTCTGCTGGCTATTTTCGGCGGATTTGCTGCGATTAGCGGACTTGGAAACTTCGGATTGTCCGGTGCTGGCCCGCTCACCCTGGGTACGCTGATCTCGCTGTTGACGCTGTCCCGCTCTTTCGTGAACCCGCTTGGCCAGGTGTCCATGCAGTTCAACATGGTGATGATGGCGCTTGCAGGCGCATCCCGCATCTTCGCGCTTATGGACGAGCAGCCGGAGGACGACGGCGGTTCCGTGACCTTGGTGAACGTGGAACTCGGCGAAGATGGACGCACCATGACCGAAGTTGACCATGAAACCGGTCACTGGGCGTGGAAGCGCGAGGAAGGCGATGACGGCACCCGTTCGCTCAAGGCCGCGCAATCCTTGAGCCCGCGTGCCGCCGAAGTGGCCATGAAAGCCCGTGAAACCGCCATTACCTCACCGGACGGTCGCCTCACCCTCCTGCAGGGCGATGTGCGCTTCACCGACGTGAACTTCGGCTATAACCCCGACAAACCGGTGCTGCACGACATCACCTGGTTCGCCAAGCCCGGACAGAAGATCGCATTGGTGGGCGCAACCGGTGCTGGCAAAACCACCGTCACCAATCTGATCAACCGTTTCTACGACATTCAGGACGGCATGATCCTGTATGACGGCATTTCCGTCAAGGGCATCCGCAAGCCGGATCTGCGTCGTTCGCTGGGTGTGGTGCTGCAGGACGTGAACCTGTTCACCGGTACGGTGATGGACAACATCCGCTACGGTCGCCTCGACGCCACCGATGAGGAATGCATCGCCGCCGCGAAGCTCACGAACGCCGACGGCTTCATCCGCATGCTGCCCAACGGCTACCAGACCGTGCTCGAAGGCGACGGCTCCGGCCTGTCCCAGGGCCAGCGCCAGTTGATTTCCATCGCACGTGCTGCCGTGGCCGATCCGCCGGCCATGATCCTCGACGAGGCCACCTCGTCCATCGACACCCGTACCGAAGAGGTGGTGCAGGCCGGCATGGACAACCTCATGAAGGGTCGTACCGTGTTCGTGATCGCCCACCGCCTCTCCACGGTGCGCAACTCCGACGTGATCATGGTGCTCGACCATGGCCGCATCATCGAACGCGGCTCGCATGACGAGCTCATCGCGCAGAAGGGCGAGTACTATCAGCTCTACACAGGTGCCGTAGAACTCGAATAATCTAATAGTCTCCTGAATTGGAGCGATGCGAGCACACGCTAGCGTTCTACACTAGCCGCGCTTCGATCCCTGTCGGCTGATACCGCCCTTATGGCCGGTGGCTTTGAACGGCACGGATCCTCTGGAAAATCCCTTGCTTTGAAATTGCGATTTTGAAGCAAGGGATTTCTTATTGTCTTTGCCATGCACGGTATTCGGCTGCGGCCAGCCCGCCTTCCGTGAAGGCGGTTCCGTCATACGTTCATGAGACTGCTGCATGAGCAGCGATTATAATTGGCTTGCGTAATCGTTGCATAAATCTCGCTTGGTTTGTCGTTATGTCAATAATAGGTTATCCTTTCATGGGTAAACGATTTACTAAATTGGAGAGCGAGACATGGCGACGATTAAAGAGATTGCGCAACGTACCGGGTTTTCTCAGGCTACGGTGTCTCGACTTCTGAACGGTGATCCCACCCTATCGGTGCGTGAAGAGACTCGTCGCAAGATCATTCAGGCGAGCGAGGACCTCGGCTATAGCGTGCAGACCAAGCGCATCGTCATCCCTCATGAGGTTGCATTGCTTGACAATGAAAAGTCCGACGAGGCGTTGCGGGACTCCTATTTCACCGATTTGCGTTCAGCGCTCGAACGCAATGCGGAACAGCAACGCATGGAAATGACGGTGTTCCACAATCTCGACGATATGATCGCTCGCAGTTCCAAATTCGACGGGTTCATGGCGATCGGCGCCGACCAGATCAGCGAGGAGGACTTGGAGCGGCTGCATAGGGCCATGCCGTATGGCGTGTTCATTGACGTGAATCCGGCGCCGAATCTGTTCGATTCCGTGCAGCCTGATTTGCAGCAGACCATGCATGATGCGGTCGCGGCCTGTGCTGCCAAGGGCATGAAGCGCGTTGGATTCATCGGAGGCAAGGGCTGCCTGATGAACTTTTATGAGGTCGATGAGGAGAATCGCGCCACATATTTCCGTCGTGAGGCAAGGCGTTTCGGTATTCAATCCGACGGATTGGTGTATTCCGACGGCTTGTTCACCGTGAGCAACGGCCGTGCGTTGGGGGAGCAATTCGTGCGCGACCATAATGGCGTGCTGCCTGATGCCGTGATCGTAGCTGCCGATGTGATTGCGGTTGGCGTGCTGCAGGCGTTCAATGCGGTTGGCGTGCTGGTGCCGCGCGATATCAGCGTGATCAGCATTAACAATCAAACGATTTCGCAGTTGACCTCGCCGCCGTTGAGCACATTCTCCATCGATCAGAACGAGCTTGCGCGTGTGGCGACGCTGATGTTGGGTGATGCCATTTCCGGCAAACGCACGATTCGTCAGCATGCGTACCTGTCGACGTCGCTGGTGGTGCGCGATAGTTTTGTGCCGGCAAAATAGCGGTTATTTCTTTACTTCTGTATAGTAATCGGGCTATTTCCAGATTGGCTTGGTTTCGTTTCAACGTGGAAGCTTTTGCATATCGTAAATATCGATTTTGGTAAAAGCTGTCACAAGATAATGCGACAGTTTGCCTATTTTGTTGTGTAAATGGCGAAAAAATAACGTTTTTGGCTATCTTTCGAACAGAAGCTCACAAAATATGACACGCCGATAGGCGATATGTTCAGTGATAAATTTTACTAACTTTAGGTAAGGGGATATACTGATAGTTAGGTCAAGGAAGGACCTGTATCTGACTTCTAAGGAGAAGCAAAGATGGGAAATGGCAACAACGGTTCCAAAGGCGGGAACCTCTTGTCTCGCGTGGCGTACTCGTTCGGTAACGTCGGCCAGTCCGCGTTCTACAACGCACTGAGCACCTATTTCATCGTCTACGTGACGAGCTCGCTGTTCTCTGGCGTCGATAAGAGCGTCGCCACCAAGCTGATTGGCATCATCACCGGCCTGGTCGTGGTGATTCGTATCGCAGAAATCTTCATCGACCCGCTGCTGGGCAACATCATCGACAACACCAACACCAAGTGGGGTCGCTTCAAGCCGTGGCAGCTCATCGGTGGTACCGTTTCCGCCATCCTGCTGGTGCTCGTCTACACTGGTCTGTTCGGTCTGGTGAACGTGAATACTACCCTGTTCATCGTGCTGTTCGTCATCACCTTCATTGTGCTCGACGTGTTCTACTCGCTGCGTGACATTTCCTACTGGGGTATGATCCCGGCATTGAGCTCCGACTCCCACGAGCGCTCCACCTACACCGCACTCGGCTCCTTCGGCGGCTCCATCGGCTACAACGGTCTGACCATCGTGGTCATCCCGATCGTCACCTACTTCAGCTGGGTGTTCACCGGCAAGTACGTCGAAAGCCAGTCCGGCTGGACCTGCTTCGCCATCATCGTGGCCATCCTCGGCATCCTCACCGTGTGCTCCGTGGCGTTCGGCACCAAGGAAAGCACCACCACGCTGCGTGCCAAGGCCGAAGACAACGGCGGCCCGCTGCAGGCCTTCAAGGCTCTGGCCCAGAACGATCAGCTGCTGTGGGTTGCCTTGAGCTACCTGCTGTACGCCATCGCCAACGTGGCCACCACCGGCGTGCTCATGTACCTGTTCAAGTACATCCTCGACAACACCGCCGCATACTCCATCGTGGGCGTCATCCCGGTCATCACCGGCTTGGTTATGGCTCCGCTGTATCCGATCCTGAACAAGCGCATTCCGCGCCGCTACCTGTACTTGGGTGGCATGGTGCTCATGATCGTCGGCTACCTGCTGTTCGCCGTCGGCTCCAGCAATCTGGCAATGGTCATCGTCGGTCTGGTCTTCTTCTACCTGCCGCAGACTTTCATTCAGATGACCGCCATCCTGTCGCTGACCGACTCCATCGAATATGGTCAGCTCAAGAACGGCAAGCGTAACGAGGCCGTCACCCTGTCCGTCCGCCCGATGCTCGACAAGATCGCAGGCGCATGCTCCAACGGTATCGTCGGCTTCATCGCCGTAGCCGCAGGCATGATCGGTGACGCAACTGCCGCGGATATGACCGCCGCGAACATCGGCATGTTCAAGGTCTGCGCATTCTACGTGCCGCTGGGCATCATCGTGCTGAGCCTGCTCGTGTTCCTCTTCAAGGTGAAGATCACCGAGAAGATGCACGACGAGATTGTCGAAGAGCTCGAAGCCAAGCTTGCTTCCGGTGAAATCTCCGAATGATCGAACATAGTATGTTCTAAAAATACATATTGAAAATACGATTACAATGCCGATACTGATGGGCTGTCAGTATCGGCATTTCTGTTGTATGTAATCCTACATAAGAGCTATTGTGAATCGTCATGAAACCTATTGTGAAATCGTCCATAATCATGCAAAACAAGCGAAAATAGTTCGCGCTGCATGCTATAGTGACAACCGAAATGCGAGCGATGATCCGTTATCAGCGGGGAGCTTCCGGAAGAACGGTCGCGTGAGCGACTTATTAGACCCGGCGGGAAGGCCCGAATAGCCGAACATACAAGCGGTCGCACGTATATTTGAAAGTGCGGCAAACGAGGTGGTACCGCGGTGGCGGCGTCCAGCAGACGTTACGGCCATCGTCCTCGTAGGAGATAGATAGCAAGAACCTACGAGGAGATACGGTGAGCGAAAACAACGTGTATCCGAAGGCAGCTGCGGGTGAGCAGAGCGCCAATGTAGCGCCGAACCCCAGTTTCCCGAAGCTGGAAGAATCCGTCCTTGATTATTGGGAGAAGGACGACACTTTCCAGAAGTCCATTGAACGCCGTCCTTCCGGCGATCACAGCCAGAACGAATTCGTGTTCTTCGACGGTCCGCCGTTCGCCAACGGCCTGCCGCATTACGGCCACCTGCTGACCGGTTACGCCAAGGATGTGATTCCGCGTTACCAGACCATGAAGGGCCGCAAGGTCAATCGTGTGTTCGGTTGGGATACGCACGGTCTGCCGGCCGAGCTTGAAGCCCAGAAGGAACTGGGCATCGATTCGGTCGATCAGGTCAAGGAAATGGGCATCGACAAGTTCAACGACGCCTGCCGTGCCTCCGTGCTCAAGTACACCAACGAGTGGAAGGACTACGTGCACCGTCAGGCACGTTGGGTCGATTTCGAGCATGGCTACAAGACGCTGAACATTCCATACATGGAATCCGTGATGTGGGCGTTCAAGCAGCTGTACGACAAGGGCCTCGCATATCAGGGCTACCGCGTGCTGCCGTACTGTCCGAAGGATCAGACGCCGCTTTCCGCGCACGAGCTGCGCATGGACGCCGACGTGTATCAGGATCGTCAGGACACCACCGTGTCCGTGGCCGTGAAGCTGCGCGACGAGGAAGACGCCTATGCGGTGTTCTGGACCACCACGCCGTGGACCGTTCCCACCAACTTCGCCATCGTGGTCGGCGCAGACATCGACTATGTGGAAGTGCGTCCGACCGAAGGCAAGTTCGCGGGCAAGAAGTTCTACCTGGGCAAGCCACTGCTCGGCTCCTACGCCAAGGAACTCGGCGACAACTATGAGATCGTGCGCGAACTCAAGGGTGCCGAGATGGAAGGCTGGCGCTACTACCCGGTGTTCCCGTACTTCGCAGGCGACGAGAACGCCGTCGAGGGCAAGGTTCCGGGTCCGGAAGGCTATCAGATCTTCACCGCCGACTATGTCGATACCGTTGAAGGTACCGGTCTCGTGCATCAGGCTCCGTACGGCGAAGACGATATGAACACGCTCAACGCCAAGGGCATCAAGAGCGTTGACGTGCTCGACGCGGGCTGCAAGTTCACCGCGCTGTGCCCGGATTATGAGGGCATGTACGTGTTTGATGCGAACAAGCCGATCCTGCGTAACCTGCGTGCCGGCGACGGCCCGCTGGAGCGTATTCCGGAAGAGCAGCGTGCGATCCTTTTCCAGGAGAAGAGCTACGTACACTCTTACCCACACTGCTGGCGTTGCGCCACGCCGCTCATCTACAAGCCGGTGAGCTCGTGGTTCGTGTCCGTCACCAAGATCAAGGATCGTCTGCTCGAACTGAACCAGGAAATCAACTGGATTCCGGGCAATGTGAAGGACGGCCAGTTCGGCAAGTGGCTGGCCAACGCCCGTGACTGGTCGATCTCCCGCAACCGTTTCTGGGGTTCGCCGATTCCGGTGTGGGTTTCCGATGATCCGAAGTATCCACGCGTTGACGTGTACGGTTCGTTGGACGAGCTGAAGGCTGATTTTGGCGATTATCCGCGCGACCATGAGGGCAATGTTAACATGCACCGCCCGTACATCGACGAGCTGACCCGCGTCAACCCGGACGATCCGACCGGCAAGAGCCACATGCACCGCATCACCGACGTGATGGACTGCTGGTTCGAATCCGGTTCCATGAGCTTCGCCCAGTACCATTACCCGTTTGAGAACAAGGAAACGTTCGAACAGCATTTCCCGTGCGATTACATCGTGGAATACATCGGCCAGACCCGTGGCTGGTTCTACGTGCTGCACATCATGGCGACCGCACTGTTCGACAAGCCGGCGTTCAAGAACGTGATCTGCCATGGCATCGTGCTCGGTTCCGATGGTCAGAAGATGTCGAAGCATCTGCGCAACTACCCGGATGTGAACGGTGTGTTCAACGATTTCGGATCCGACGCCATGCGTTGGTTCCTCATGAGCTCGCCGATCCTGCGCGGCGGCAACCTGATCGTGACCGCCGATGGCATTCGCGACACCGTGCGTCAGGTCATGCTGCCAGTGTGGAGCTCGTACTACTTCTTCACCCTGTATGCGAACGCCGCCAATAATGGTGCCGGTTTCGATGCTCGTGCGTTGCGTGCCGATGAGGTCGCCGCACTGCCGGAAATGGACCGCTACCTGCTGGCACGTACCCGCCGTCTGATCGAAAAGACGCAAAGCTCGCTGGATGACTTCCTGATCTCCGACGCTTGCGAAGCAGTGTCTGATTTCATCGACATGCTCACCAACTGGTACATCCGCAACAATCGTGACCGCTTCTGGAATGAGGATGCGAACGCGTTCAACACGCTGTACACCGTGCTTGAAGCATTCATGCGCGTGATCGCACCGCTCGCTCCGATGGAAGCGGAAGCCGTGTGGCGTGGTCTGACCGGTGGCGAATCCGTGCATCTGGCCGACTGGCCGTTCCTTGCCGACGAACAGACCGGCGAAGCGACCGAACTGGGCCGTGTGCTCGTTGACGATCCGGCTCTGGTTGACGCGATGGAGAAGGTGCGCGAGGTCGTGTCCGGCACCCTGTCGATGCGTAAGACGAAGCAGATCCGCGTGCGCCAGCCACTGCATAAGCTGACCGTGGTGGTGGAAAACACTGATGCCGTGGCCGCATACGACGAGATTCTGAAATCCGAACTGAACGTGAAGAACGTTGAACTGTGCACGCTTGAGGATGCCGAAGCCCAAGGCTTGAAGATTATCAACGAGCTGCGCGTGAACGCTCGCGTGGCAGGCAAGCGCCTGCGCAAGGACGTACAGTTCGCCATCAAGGCCTCCAAGTCCGGCGCATGGCATGTGAACGCCAACGGTGCTCCGGTATGTGAGACTCCGAACGGTGAGATCGTGCTTGAGGAAGGCGAATACGAGCTGATCAACAGCGTGGAGGAGAAGAACGCCGAAGAGGCTGCCAACTCCGTTTCCGCAGCGCTGCCGACCGGTGGCTTCGTGATCCTCGACACCGAGCTGAACGATGATCTGATCGCCGAAGGCTACGCCCGCGACGTGATCCGCGCCGTGCAGGACGCCCGTAAGGCCGCCGGTCTGCAGATCTCCGACCGCATCGCACTGGTGCTGACCGTGCCGGCCGATGACGTGGCGAAGGTCGAGCAGTTCAAGGATCTCATCGCCTCCGAGACGCTCGCCACCTCCTTCAACGTGAAGGAAGGCGGCTCCGAGCTCAGCGTGGAGGTTGCCAAGGCCTGAACTGAACGAAGCTCGGTCGGCTTGCGATTATTCCAAGCTGCGGCTAGAGTAATCCCTTGGCTTTCGAGCCGCCGTGGCGTTGCCCACCGCGGCTCGAGTCCACTCAAGACTTGATCTGTGTCCGTGCCGCGCAGCCGCGTTCCTTACGCGGTTGGCGCGCACGGAAACAGATCGTTAAGCGAATGGTTCTCAGTACCATCCATGTGAGTCAAGCACACATTCTTGAGAAGCAGTCGCGCCGCCGGACGGCGGATTCAACGGGTTCGCCCAAGTGGGTGGATTCCAAGAATCCGCTGTCCGGTTTTTTCTATGTGCGAATAAATGTGGCTAACGCGGAATTTAGCTACACTTATTCGGTTAAGTGTAGCTAACGCAAAAAATATTCATATCTTTCCATTTGGAATTGAAAATGGAAAGATATGAATAGGTATACCAATGAGTATGCGTATATGCGGATTATTCCACTTGAAAGTCTTCTGTCTCTATATGCCGAACCTCGTTGCAATGCTCGTGAGAACTGTAACGCTATGGTAATGTAGGGGTGCTTGAACATATCTGTGAAGGAGCAGATTATGACTTTGCTGGCGCACAAGGACGCGGATGGCGGTGTGCAGACGTTGCGTGACCATCTTCACAATGCGGGTGACTTAGCGGAAAGCTATGAATCGGAGTTTTCTCAGATTCCGCGAATGGCGGCGCTCCTGCATGATGTTGGAAAGGTCGCGCAACAGTTTCAAACGTATCTGATATCAGGCAAGGGACGTCGTGGTGAGATTCCTCATGCGAGGCAGGGTGCGTTCGTCGTCAATGACCTGCCGATTTCGAATTCGGCAGCGGAAATCGTGAAAGAGATTCTTGAACTTGTTATTGCAAAACATCATGGAGAGCTTCCTGATTGCATCAATGAAATCGGTGATGAGGCTTTTCTCACAGGTTTTACGGAAGCAGATAAACAGAATCCTAAATATGCGTATGGGGAAATCAAACAGGGGCTACATGATTTGGACCTCGACTTGCAAGACACCTTCCAGCAGGCCGAAAAAGATGTTTTCGATTTTGCAGGACGAACTAAATTGCTGAAATTGTCGAAAGATAGTCGTTATTTCTACTCGGGATTACTAGTTAAATACGTTTATTCTCGTTTGATTGATGCCGATAGAACAGATACGGCTTATTTTGAGACGAAAGAGCAATATCATCCGATCAAGGCGGATTGGTCGGAACTGATTCGCCGTCTTGACGAAAGCATGAAATCATTCGATTCGACATCCGAAATCAATAAAATCCGTCAACAGATTACGGAACAGTGCCGTCAGGCTGGGAGCAGAGAGACAGGGATTTACCGATTGTCGGTTCCGACCGGAGGCGGTAAAACGTTGGCTTCGTTGAATTTCGCCTTGCATCATGCTTTGGAAACAGGGAAAAGACGAATCATTTATGTGATTCCGTACTTGTCTATTACGTCACAGACCGTGGCAACATTCCGGAATATGCTTGGTCTGGATGCTGACAGCAATATTGTGCTGGAGCATTACTCCACCGCGGGCCTTCAGAATTCCGGTAACACGGGCTCTATCGGCACAAGTGAGGAAGAGGATGCGAAGGAACGTCAACGTAAACTGGCGTCTGAACGTTGGGATAATCCGATCATCGTGACTACGATGGTCGAATTCTTGGAAACGGTTATGTCGGCGCGTGGTACGAAACTTCGTAAATTCCACAACATGGCCAATAGCGTCATCATTTTTGATGAGATTCAGTCGCTTCCATTGAATATCATCAATCCGTTTAATGAAGTTGTGAGTTTTCTTTCGACGATATTGGACTCGACTATTCTGCTGTGCTCAGCTACGCAGCCTTTATTGGAACGAACGGCGCGAAAGAATCTGCGTCTGTCAGACGAGCCTGATCTTATCGACAATACTGATGGTTACGAAGAGAAGCTCAAGCGTACCCGGATTATTGCTTCACAGGAAAGCAAGAGTTGCGAGGAACTTGCGAACATCATATATGAGCAGGCACTTCGGAACGGCAATTGTCTGTCTATCGTCAACACGAAGAGTGAAGCGCGCGAAATGTATCAGTGTTTGCAAGAGCTCAATGCTGACGGGCAGTTTGAGTTGATTCATTTGAGTACTGCCATGTGTGGCAAACATAGGGCAGACCAGTTAGCGAGAATAAAGGTGTTAACTGATCCTCATGATTCCAAACCGGTGATTTGCGTAAGCACGCAGCTTATCGAAGCGGGAGTGGACCTTTCGTTCGCATGCGTAGTCAGGGCGATGGCTGGTCTGGATAGCATTATGCAAGCGGCTGGCAGGTGCAACAGGAATGGTGAATCGAAAGAAATCAAGGATGTGTATGTCTATCCGTTGCAAGGTGAGGAAAGGTTCAAGGACTATCTTCCAGAGATTCACAGAGGCAAAAAGCTCACTTTGCAGATTATGGGTGAGCATCCTGATGCTGATCTGCTTTCTACTGGCATGCTCAATGAGTTTTATGGCATGCTGCTTCAAAGTGAGGATCGAGATGGCGGCAATAGTTTGCTGGATGGTCCGCTTTGGAAAAAGGAAAACGCTGGAAAAACGATTTATGAGTTGCTGGCATACAACGAAAGCCAACGTAAGCAATTCGAGAACAATACGATGGGGGAGAGATACAATCCGTTTTTTGCCCAGGCGTTCAAAACGGTCGGCAATGAATATCGTGTGATTCCGAAAATCACGCACAATGTTGTGGTTCCCTATGGCAATGCGATGGAATTACTGGATATGTTGGGCCACGGTGAGTTGAGGGAGAAGATTGCGATTCTGCGGCGGCTACAGGAATACACGGTTTCCCTTTTCGATTACGAATACAAGATTTTGAACGAAAAACATGCGATTTCCATCGCTAGCGAGGATTTCGATATTTGCGTTCTGAATGGAGATTATTACAAAGGCGAATATGGCGTGGTGACAGAGACGGACATGTCTCTGTTGATGATATGAAAGGGCAGTGGTTCTCCTGCAGGTCGATGGGAATCTGCAGGAGAGTTTCGTTTGGTAAATACGCATGTTGTACATATTTTCAATCCACGCCATGAATGTGGCGACAGTAGGAAAACCTACTTATACAAGAATAACTGGTTGATTGTTGATTGAGAAACACTCAAAGAGTTCTATGTACAATAAGCGTAAAATGTGCTATATTGACAGTGGCTGGTTGAGGGAACGATTAACGAAGGAGTTATATGCAACGACATCGCAACTCAATTGAATATGAGGTATCAGGCAGATATGCGTTGTTCTCGGAAGCAGCAACACGTGTTGGGGGTGAGAAATTTTCGTATCAGGTGCCAACGTACCAAGCTTTGAAAGGCATTACGGAAAGCATCTATTGGAAGCCAACTTTTATGTGGGTTATTGACGCTGTTCGTGTGATGAACAGAGTTCAGACTGAAGGAAAGGGAATTCGACCCATCAAAATGAGCGGTGGCAATGATCTTTCGTACTACACGTATCTCAAAGACGTGCGTTATCAGGTTTTGGCTCATTTCGAATGGAATGATCAGCGTGAAGATCTTGTCGCTGACCGCGACGAAAACAAACATCATAATATCGCCTTGAGATCCGTTCAGAAAGGCGGTCGCCGAGACGTATTCTTGGGGACGCGCGAGTGCCAGGGGTATGTGGAACCATGTGAGTTCGGATCTGGCGAAGGGTTTTATGACGGTTATGGCGAGTGGAATATGGGATACATGTTCCATGGATTCACGTATCCGGATGAAAACGAGGACCACGATTTTATCGCCCGATTCTGGTCGCCTGTTATGTCCGACGGCATCATCGAATTTGAGCGTCCGGAATCCACGAAATTGGATGGACGAATTATCAGGAAAAACCAGAGCGTCAAGGAATTCGCTTTGGGGAGCAATCTGCAGCCGGTGGGAGAGGAGTGAGTGATGAGCCTGTCGAACAATCTGTTGCTTATCAACGAATCTGTGCACAACGCCGCCGGAAAAATTCCGAGAAGTGGCGACGGTTCTACGCTTGACATTAGGAAAGCCTTGATTCCTCCGGGGCATACGACACTTCCGACACTATTGACGCTAGGGGTAAACGAGAATGGTGAGATACTACGGCTTCTGAGGGAAAAACAAACGATTGTTATCCCGTGCACAGAAAGTTCCATGGGACGCACCATCAAGCCGGTACCGCATCCTCTGTTTGATCAGCTCCAATATCTCGACTTGCATTTCGACAAGGAGAAAACCTCCATGTATTTGGAGCAGCTTGCCGCTTGGAAAGGCGACAACGTCAAACTCAATGCCATCTATCGATGCGTCTCGGAACACAGCATCAGCGAAGAAGCCGCTCGATTCAATGTGGAAATAACCGAAAAAGACCGGAAAGCAGGTGTTTGCTTCGAAGTTGAAATTGGGCTGCAAAACTCAGATGTCTCGAACGATCCCGATATACAGGCGCAATGGATTTCTTATTTGTACCATGATCGACAGAAAAAAGGGAAGGATATGTTCGGAGAGGACCTATATGCTCCGATATTGAACTTCCCTAAGAAAATTGTCAGCGTAAATGGCAACGCCAAACTGTTATCGGCAAACGATTCAACGAATTTCACCTATCGAGGGCGCTTCGCATCCAAAGAGGAGGCTTTGCAAGTCGATGGTGAAACATCGCAGAAGATACATTCGACGCTGCAATGGTTGGTCAATAATCATGGAACGATTACCGATACCCAGGCCATAGTCATCTGCTCGGTGAAAAACCCCAACGAAAAGCCGAAGCTTGACCCTCAGGAAGGTTCTTATGATTTTGGCTCTTTGTTCTCATCGGATGTGGACGAGCCGGAAGCTCCCCGCAACGATATTGCAGATGCGCTGACCGCAACAAACTTTCAATACGCACAAGTTTTTTCGAAGGTACTACGCGGATATGGCAATGCTAACAAACTCAAAAAGCATGCCGACCCAATGATGATTGTCATTCTGGATGCGGCGACATCAGGGCGTTTGAGCGTTACATATTACCGTGAACTTTCAAAAGACGAATATGTCGAAAGTATCCTGCGGTGGCATGTTGATGCGGCATGGCCGTTGAAAATGTACGACAAAGAAAAAAAGAAGTTTGTCGCATATGAAGGTGCGCCACCATTTGCCGACATCATCAGCTGCGCATATGACGTGTCAGACAGAAGCAGCAAAGCCTATAAACGTTTTGCGAAAAACACGAAAAAGCAGCTTATAGAATGCATGTTCGGAGGAGAATCGCTTCCCCGCTTCATATTGGACGCCACATACCACAGAGTCACTAAACCTATGGGATATGACGCTCCAGGAGCATGGCTAAGAGATTTTGAAATCGCATGCAGCCTATGGAAAAAACATTACATTGACGACGCGAGGAAGCAAAACAAACAGGAGGACACGATATCCATGTACCTTGAACCAACACGAAATGACCGCGACTACTTATACGGGAGATTGCTGGCACTCGCGGACCGCTTTGAAAACGGTGTCCTGTATAAGCAAGGAATCAGTGACACCCGTCCGACCAATGCCGTTAAGCTCATGAGCAATTTCGTCGCAAAGCCGTTTACAACATGGGGAACGCTGTGGAAGCAACTGATGCCCTACCTGAAATCGGCGAATGGCGCGCCCTGGTTCCAGAACAGCGTGGATGAGGTCATGGCGCTTTTCAAAGAAGGAGACTTCGAAGATAACCGTGCACTTTCACCGCTCTTTCTGCTCGGTTATTCATGCCAGCGAAGGGAGTCTATGCGTAAAGCGCAAGAAGCATCCCAGAAGAGCAAAGAAAACTAGTGTTTAGTTTTTGAAGTTATCGACGTTGATTATCAAAGAAAAAGTTAAGGAGTCATATCATGGCAGCTTTGGAAAACAAGATTGATTTCGCAGTCGTTTTTGCGTCTAATAATGCCAATCCTAATGGTGATCCGTTGAATGGCAATCGTCCACGAACCACATCGGAAGGGCTGGGCGAGGTTTCTGACGTTGCACTGAAAAGGAAGATTCGCAATCGCCTGCAAGATGCTGGTGAAACGATTTTCGTGCAGTCCGATGACCGTTCCGATGACGGCGCAAAATCATTGTCGGACCGTTTCAACACATATTTGAAAACCTTGCCGAAAGAAGAGCAGAAACAGAAGAACCTGGTGTTCCAGAAAGTGTGCGAACAGTGGCTTGACGTACGTGCGTTCGGACAAGTATTCGCATTCAAAAAAGCTAAGGATGTTGACGAAGTTTCCTTGGGCGTGCGCGGTCCGGTTTCCATTCAGGCTGCGTTCTCGGTTGAACCCATCGCCATTGACGACGTGCAGATCACTAAGTCAGTGAACAGTGAAACCACGGACACCGGTAAGAAATCCTCCGATACCATGGGAATGAAATACCGTGTTTCCGGCCGTGCGGTGTATGCGACGTATGGCAGCATCAGCCCACAGCTTGCCGAAAAAACCGGGTTTACTGCAGAAGACGCCGAAAAAATCAAGGAAGCTCTCGTCACGTTGTTTGAGAATGATGAAAGTTCGGCTCGTCCTGCGGGGTCCATGGAAGTGTTGGACGTTGTGTGGTTCACGCACAACAGCAAGTCAGGGCAATACTCTTCCGCCAAAGTTCATCGTTCCGTTTCCGTTAATGTGGACGGAACGGTGGCAGTGAATGGATCTTCTATTCCCGACTTGCGGTACGAAGTGATTGAAGGACGCTGAAGCGTTTGGAATTGAGAGAGTAAGGGGTGTTGCATGAAAGGGCCAGAAGGATATCCGGAAGAAGATTGGCTGGCCCTTTCGGGCATCCAGCATTTCTCATTCTGCAAACGACAGTGGACTCTTATCCATATCGAACAGCTGTGGTCAGAGAATTATTTGACCACAGCTGGGCATCTGGAACATGAACGCGCCCACGATTATGCGGCTTCTGAATCTCGCGGCGATACGCTGATCATGCGGGATTTGAGAGTCTATTCGCGAGCGCTCGGCATAACTGGAGCCTGTGATGTTGTGGAATTCCATAAGTCTAATGATGGTGTTCCGCTTCACGGAAGAGACGGATTGTGGTTGCCATATCCGATTGAATACAAACACGGCAAATCCAAAACGATTGATGCTGATCGTTTACAGCTATGCGCGGAAGCGATGTGCTTGGAAGAAATGCTCGCGTGTGATATTCCTGAAGGTGCTTTGTTTTATCGACAGACAAAACGTCGTGAGCGGGTAAAATTGGACGAAGATCTTCGCAACATGGTCGAAGCTGACTTCTTGCAAATGCATGATCTTTTCTCCCGCGGATGGACTCCTAAAGTGAAACAGACCAGATCGTGTTCGTCATGTTCTCTACGGGATTTGTGCCTGCCTGAATTACGGAAGGTGAAATCGGCAAAAGCATATATCGAAGAACGGCTCAAGGAAAGCGGGGAGTGATGAAGCGGCTGTTAAACACGCTGTTTGTGATGACGGAAGATGCCTATCTTGCTTTGGAGAACGACAATGTTGTGATTCATCAGAATGACAAAACCTTGGCGAAAGTGCCGTTACGGTCAATTGAGGGAATCATGTGTTTCTCGTATAAGGGTGCTTCGCCTGCTCTTATGGGGCGCTGCGGCAAACTGGGCGTTTCTATGGCATTCTATTCACCGAGAGGCCATTATTACTGTTCCGTGTTAGGGGAGGAGAATCGTAATGTGCTACTTCGCCGTGAACAATTTCGAGTCGCGGATGACGAACAAAAATCTTTGTGTTACGCGAAATCTTTCATTGTTGGAAAACTTTACAATGCGAAATGGGTGCTCGAACGTACGAAACGTGATCATGCTTTGCGGGTAAATATTGACCGACTTGCCGAGCAGAGCGGCAAATTGTCGGCGGCATTGTTAGAAGCTCGGAAAAGTTTGACGGTTGATGGGTTGAGGGGTGTCGAAGGGCTTGCTGCCAAAGATTATTTCTACGCTTTTGACGATTTGGTCCTGAAGAATAAAGATGATTTCTTTTTCACCAATAGGTCGAGGAGGCCTCCGCTGGACAGACTAAATGCATTGTTGTCTTTTTGCTACTCCATATTGACGAATGATTGCATTGCGGCTTTGCAAGGCGTGGGGCTGGATCCGTATGTTGGTTTTATGCATACGGATCGGCCCGGGAGAGCCTCTCTGGCATTGGATCTGGTTGAAGAGTTTCGCCCGGTGTTGGCTGACCGCTTTGTGCTGACATTGGTTAATACAGGCGCTGTTAAGCCGGGGGATTTTGAAATACGGGAGAATGGTGGTGTGCTGCTGTCTGATTCCGGGCGGAAGAAAGTGCTTACGGCGTGGCAGAAAAAGAAGAGCGATCAGATTCTTCATCCGTTCCTGCAAGAAAAAATTTCATGGGGGTTGGTTCCGTATGTGCAAGCGCTGCTGCTAGCTCGATCGTTGCGGGGTGATCTTGATGATTACCCGCCATTTATGTGGAAGTAAAAGGTGCGTAGCTGTGTGTGGCGGTATGCGATGATTCGTGGTGATACGTTATTGGAGGTGAAAAACCATGATGGTTGTGGTTGCGTACGATGTGAGTACGGAAACCCCTGAGGGGAAGCGTCGTCTTCGTTTGGTGGCGAAGATATGCATGAAATACGGACAGCGTGTGCAGAACAGTGTTTTCGAATGCTCGGTGAGTCCTTCCGATTATCTGGTGTTGGTGCACGATTTGCTGAAGATTGCCAATACCGATGAGGACAGCCTGCGCTTTTATAAACTTGGCGCTCGATATGCGGATAGGATTGAGCATTATGGACGTGAACGGAGTTTGCCGGTTAATGATGTGATGATGATATAGCACAGGCAAAATGGCATGGTGCCATAACGATATGGTGTGGGGTATGCTGGGTTGAGCGTTTGAGTGTGCCGTCCGGTATTCAGAGTGTGTTTTCTAGCCAGCAGTATTGTGTTTTCGGCAAGGTGGCCGGTCTTGGAATGGTGTTTGTGCGAAGTGTAAGCGCTCATGATAAGGGACGTCTTTCGCACCTGAAAAACTATCGAAATCCGAATTGTGATTTTCGTGGGGCGTTTTGAAAACTAAATAATGGACATTAAAATGAGACAGAAAGCCAGTTGCTCGTTTTAGACATGTTGTTCGTCGTATCGGCGGTGTTGTTTGATATGCTTAAAGCTAGGCAGCTGGCTTGCGTCTCAAAAAACGGACAAAAATGTCCAGCTGCACTGTCGCTCTCCTCATGGAGAGCGTGGATTGAAATACAATTGAAACCCGAAGATAAAAAGTCACTGCAGTCGCTCTCCTCATGGAGAGCGTGGATTGAAATCACAGCCACGCGCCAGCACCAGCGAACACGCCCATGGTCGCTCTCCTCATGGAGAGCGTGGATTGAAATGAACAGCCGGTGTCGCCATGCCTCCAATGCAATAGGTCGCTCTCCTCATGGAGAGCGTGGATTGAAATGTATGACTGTTGCACGATTTTCGATAACCCCCAAGGTCGCTCTCCTCATGGAGAGCGTGGATTGAAATAGCCTTGGCGCTTGCGAACAGTGCCTACACGCGCGTCGCTCTCCTCATGGAGAGCGTGGATTGAAATAGCGCGGAACTCGCACCAACCGTCATGCGCCTACTGGTCGCTCTCCTCATGGAGAGCGTGGATTGAAATCCGACTATGGCAGTAGTGGCATTTGTAGCCGTCTGTCGCTCTCCTCATGGAGAGCGTGGATTGAAATTTCTTTCCTTGATTCTACAGGTCAGACGATGCAGGTCGCTCTCCTCATGGAGAGCGTGGATTGAAATAGGGCCATTGCTCACAAAACGGACGGCAACACCGTCGCTCTCCTCATGGAGAGCGTGGATTGAAATCTGTTCGGCGGTGGTCGTTTCAACGACTTCCACCGTCGCTCTCCTCATGGAGAGCGTGGATTGAAATATTCGGTTGTTAAAACTCAGGTTTTTTAGAGTCAGGTCGCTCTCCTCATGGAGAGCGTGGATTGAAATGGAGGCGAAGGCCGCTGACCGTACCGCGCTTGCAGTCGCTCTCCTCATGGAGAGCGTGGATTGAAATCTTGCGGAGTTGGCCGAGAATGTTGCCGACCGTGTCGCTCTCCTCATGGAGAGCGTGGATTGAAATTCGTACGAACGTTTTCCGTCTGAGCTATCTCAGTCGCTCTCCTCATGGAGAGCGTGGATTGAAATCCGAAGACTCATTCGTACTGGTCGAGTCCATAGTGTCGCTCTCCTCATGGAGAGCGTGGATTGAAATATCAAATACATGTCGTTCCTATCCGAGAGGATAGGTCGCTCTCCTCATGGAGAGCGTGGATTGAAATCACGTATCGGATCGTCTTGCTCATTCGCTTACGTGTCGCTCTCCTCATGGAGAGCGTGGATTGAAATGTTTTCGCCTTGGGTGTCCTTTCCGGCCGCGTCGGTCGCTCTCCTCATGGAGAGCGTGGATTGAAATATGAAATCCGCCATCTGCACAACCTTGTCGCTGTCGCTCTCCTCATGGAGAGCGTGGATTGAAATCGAAGGAGAACCGAAATGGGTGAAAAGAATCTAGGTCGCTCTCCTCATGGAGAGCGTGGATTGAAATATCGGCCAGCGTCTTCCAGCCCTTCGTGTAGTAGCGTCGCTCTCCTCATGGAGAGCGTGGATTGAAATTTGACGTGCCGGATGTTGGGGCGGACACTACAGTCGCTCTCCTCATGGAGAGCGTGGATTGAAATATCTGGTTTTCAAACGTGCTTCCGGTGGCACTTTGTGTCGCTCTCCTCATGGAGAGCGTGGATTGAAATATGATCTGGTTGATGCGGTCGATCAGGTCGGCGAGTCGCTCTCCTCATGGAGAGCGTGGATTGAAATGTCCCGCAACGCAGGCAATGCCATCCCTGCCGCGTCGCTCTCCTCATGGAGAGCGTGGATTGAAATCAGCTGTTGACGATGATGCGTCGGGAGTGCGGGTGTCGCTCTCCTCATGGAGAGCGTGGATTGAAATTGAAGGGAGCATGGTGATGACCGTGGCTGCCAGTCGCTCTCCTCATGGAGAGCGTGGATTGAAATGGACAGAGGCTGTCCCACGGATAGTCGCGGTCGGTCGCTCTCCTCATGGAGAGCGTGGATTGAAATGGTTCCGGGCAGTAGGAGTGCTCGGAACCCTCTTGTCATCGTCGCTCTCCTCATGGAGAGCGTGGATTGAAATTCCAAGATGAGGGCTGACGGCACTCTCTCCACAAGTCGCTCTCCTCATGGAGAGCGTGGATTGAAATATACCATCCTCGTTAAGGGTGGCGTGGTCGAACAGTCGCTCTCCTCATGGAGAGCGTGGATTGAAATGAAGACGGGCCGTATGCCTCCGACTCCCGCAACATGTCGCTCTCCTCATGGAGAGCGTGGATTGAAATAAGGCCGCGTCCGTGCAGGTGCAGGCAGCTCAGGTCGCTCTCCTCATGGAGAGCGTGGATTGAAATCGGACGATGCCGCTTGTGCTGCGCTTCCTTGGTCTGTCGCTCTCCTCATGGAGAGCGTGGATTGAAATTGGTTGAAGGTGCCGGTGGACTCGGTGTAGGACGTCGCTCTCCTCATGGAGAGCGTGGATTGAAATACGCAGGTCAGCCCGATCCTCGACCGCATCCCCGTCGTTCTCCTCATGGAGAGCGTGGATTGAAATGATACGATTAAGATGATTTTCGAGCGTCGTATCAGTCGCTCTCCTCATGGAGAGCGTGGATTGAAATCGGTGTCTGCATCGTTCCGGCCGCCGCGTGGATGTTGCTCTCCCTGTTTATGTCCAGTGTTCCCCGCACATGCGGGATTCCACATGTGCGGGACTGCTAGCAACGGAAAACCAGGGTTTTTGTCCGCTCGGGGCGACTTCAACGGTAATACGAGCAGGAACTGCGACTGGGTGTTTCGCATGGGGTCGCTTCTGAAAGCTATGTAAAAGAAATAGTGTATGTGAAAACGGTCGGGTGGGTGCGGATGCACGAGAAATTGGCTAACCTGTCGAATTTCTGTTTTACTTTGGTCGTTCATCTCGTGAGTGGTCGTCAAGCTAGACATATTGTGTCTCATGGGATGCAACATGTCATATGGAAATACATATGACTGGCGAATATCGCCAATGGTTCAGCCGGATAAAGGACCGGAACGCGAAAGCCCGAATCAGCGCGAGACTCCGATTGCGCTTCTAGATGGGGCGGCCGGTGGGTGACCTGCATACGGTTGGTGACGGGGCCAGCGCGCTGAGGTTCAATTTCGGTCCCGGCTACCGTGTTTGCTCCGCGCAGAAGAGCGACTCGCTCATGTTGCTGCTTTATCGGTGGCCGAGCTTGACGATTCGGCGTTGCGGCAGGCCGTAATCGGCGATATGACCAAAGCGAAGGGTATGGGGCAGATCACGAAGGAGGCGGGTGTGGGACGTGAAAGTCTTTACAAGAGCCTCGACAGGAATGTCAACCCGAGCTTCCATACCATTATGAAGGGATCGTGCACGCTCTCGGCGGCAGGCTGACAATCCAACCCGCATAAGCTTGACTTTACGACCATCATGCAGTGGCCGCCCGAGCATTGGAAAAGGGCGATCGCTGACCATATTGTTGCGACATATGTGGAGAGATGTTCGTGGTGAGCTTGACGTACATAACATCGTAAAACTTCGGTCGTCTGGTTTGTTCTGCGGCTCATCAGTGAGGGAAAATGCTTAATTATGCCGCCTATCTCGCCTATATATGGCAGATTTTGAGGTTCGTACGGAGGCTTCTCGCTTATATATGGCAGGTGTTCGTGCGAAAAGTGTCAAAAACATGCCCCCTAAGTGGCTTTTCTCGAAGGGCATGTGCCATATATGAGCGAGAAACTTCAGGTCAAGATGCCAAATCTGCCATATATAAGCCAGATATCGCGGTTCAGTTCAGATGAACTGGGTGTATGTCCATAAATTTCGACGATTAGGGTGTATCAAGAGTTCCGAGTTGGTTTCAATGACAATCCGAGGGGTGAAAACGAGTTTATGGGCACGCGTGCGGAGTCTCAGATGCGCAGAACTCCTTACGCAGCGCATATCACAATCCCAGCCAGGCGCGTAGGTCACGAATTTCCTGATCGCAGATGCCGTGGCCCATTCCCGGATATTCGAAATACGTGAGATTGCCGGTTTGCGCAAGTTTGTTGTGCGCGCACTGTTGGTCGGCTAAAGGAATTGTGCGGTCTTCGCTGCCGTAGCAGAGTGCGAATCGCGTGCGTCCGGTCGCGGGCAAAGGCTCAGCGGTTTCGCCTTTGAATGATGGGCTCATCAGAATCGCCCTGTCGAACGCATCGGGATGTTCCGCAACCATGCGATACGACAGGTATCCGCCCTGCGAAAACCCGATCAGTACCTTGCGGAAATGCGCGTATGCTGGCGAATCCAGCAATCGTACGACGGCGTCGCCTACGGCACTGCACTCGCGTCGACGCTCTCCTACGGAACATCCATCCGGATACCAGTAGTAGCTTCCGATGTAAGGACGTTCGTACGTGCCTCGGAACGACAGATAATTCGGATGCTGGGCAGGAGCAATGGAGTTGTCCGTTGAAGATGCGTCTTGCTTCGGAACATCATAAATCGCATCAATAATGCGGATCATCTCATTTTCATCATTGCTGAATCCATGAAATCCCAAGAACAGCAGATCATCGCCGGCTATTTCGCAGGCGGCCGTCTCAATGCTGGTACTCACGTTCAAACGCATGTCAACCTCCCATCGCATGTCGATAGTATGCAGATTTCCAACGGCACCATAACGGTGGACAGCGAAGTGGGGAAGGGCATGACGTTCACCGTTATGCTGCCGTTGGTTGAGGAAAACACTGAATATGTGGCGAAGCCTACAATAATCCGTCGGCGTGCAATGCGTTGAACATGCGGTCCAGGCATTCGACCAGCAGCGGATACGGCATTGCTATGTTCACGCGCACGCATCCGGCACCGGTCTCGCCGCATGAACGTCCGTCGGTCAACGCCACTTGCGCCTTCTCAAGAAAGTATGCGGCCGGATCGTCGATGCCAAGCGGCGAGAAATCAAGCCATGCGATATATGTGCCCTGCGGTTTGATATAGCCGACGCCGGTGAACCTTTCACGCATCTGCTCGTCGAACAACGCCAAATTCCTGCACACATAGGCAAACGCATCCTGGAACCACAGGTCGCCTTCGTTATATGCGGTGGTGGTGGCGATTGCGCCGATGGTGGCGGTCTGATGTTCGCTCCACTCCGCCTTGACCGCCCACATGTCACGATCCGCAGGATTGGTAAGCAGCACCTGCGCGCACTTCGTGCCCGGAATATTGAACGATTTCGACGCGCTGGTAGCGGTCATCGACTGTAATGCGGCCTGCTCGCTGATGGTGGGGAACGGAATGTGCTTGCCCTCAAACACGAACGGCGCATGAATCTCATCATTGAAAATACGCACGTCATACTGTGCCGCAAGATCGCTCAGACGCAGCTCCTCCTCCAAGGTGAGCACTTTGCCGATCGGGTTGTGCGGGTTGCAGAGCACGAACGCATGGCATCCGGCCGCAAACGCGCGTTCGATGGCGTCGAAGTCGAACACCCATTGCGCCTCTCCGGTTTCGGCGTCGCCGCTTTGCAGCATTTCGATTTCGATCACGTCAACGTCGTACAGTTTCGGAACGCTCAAAAACGGCATGTAGGCAGGCGTCGGCACGATCACGCTGTTGCCCGCACCGACCAGTTCACGCAGGAAAATCTCGTACGCTTCGAGTACGTCGGGAACCACGCGAATAATGCTCGGATCGACATCCCATCCGTAATGCGAGCGTTGCCATCCTGCGCATGCTTCTGCCACGCGCTGTTTCCAGGGTTCGGGAATGTAGCCGAGTTTGCAATGGTCGCAGGCGTTGTCGATGGCTTTCTGAATGCAGGGAGCCAAGCCGTAGTCCATTTCGGCAATGAACGCGCCAATGCAGCCGGGGTAGCGTGTCCACTTGTCGGAGCCGACTGCGGCAAGATCGGCTGCGGTGGTGTGGTCGATGGCGTCGGCGTCAAAGCCGGAACCGGTACGATGCTTCATTTCCATGATTTCTTCCATGGTTCCAGCATGACGTACCGATGCTTGCACGAACAGTGTGTTCTTGTACTGAAAGCAAAGACTGTTATGAAGTTTTCTTATATCAGATGCTTTTGCTATTCAATTATTAATCTGATTATGACGATATAGCAAAATACTGGAAACAATTGTTTGCTGCAGTATTCCGCGATTGCGAATAAGCACGGATATCAAACGATGAATCAAATGTTTTCCAAATACTGGTGTGACGCCCTTTCGATTTCGTCTTTGACGCGGGCCACTGCCGGTCGGTCGTCCACTTTTCTTGTGACGAAACAGACTGTGCGGAATGCGTTGTTGTCGGCGATTGGCAGTGCGGCCAAATCGGGTTGGATTCCAGCGGTTGTGGCTAAGCGAGATACGATCGAGACGCCCATGCCAACTTCCACCAGATTCTGCGTGGCCCAAAAATCGTCGGTCGAATGTGTGATTTCCGGTGTGAAGCCGGCGGCACGCGCCAACGACACCAGATTCGCCTGGCAGGTTTCGCAGCCGGCGATCCACTGTTCGCTGCGTGCCGAAACCAATTGGACCGGCAGGTGCGAGCTTTCGTACTGGCGCGCGATCGCATTGTTCGCGCCGATCAGCAGCATCAGCGGATCGACGCCGAAAGGAGCGACTTCCAAATCGTCCGGTCCGGCCAAAGCGGGGAGTGAATTGTATTGGAAGATGATCGCGCAATCGGCAAGCCCCTGTTCCAACGCCTCCATGGCCTCAGGCGGCTCCATCTGCATGAGGCTCACGCGAATGTCGGACGTTTTGCTGATATGCACGAGAACGCGTGCCACGAACGACGAACATACCGATGGAGGAGCGACCAAACGAATATGCGTCGATCCGTTGCGCTGGTACTCTTCCACATCTTTGACGGCTTGGGTGACGCGATTGTCGATAAGCTGCCCGTGACGTGCCAGAATACGGCCGATCGGAGTCAATTCCACGCCATGCGACGTGCGCTGCACGAGTTTTGCGTCAAGTTCACGTTCGATCTTGCGGATCTGCTGGCTGATGGCCGGTTGCGACCATCCGGTTTCACGCGCGACCGCGGAGAACGAGCCCAAACGCTCCACGTTCCACAAGGTCACCAGAATCTGCGGGTTCAGTGTTTTTGTGCTGAATCCCGTGGCATTCGCGGTGATGCTGATGTCGGTGTTCGTGTTGGCGTTTTCACGCGTGTTGCTATCGGCTGGAGTGTTCATATGAGGGTAGTGCTCAGCTTTTTAGGAATGCGGGGATGGCCTCGGCCGCCGCATAGCCCGCGCGGTACATGCGTTCCAAACCTTCGAACGACTTGCTCAACGTGTTCAGGCCGTACAGGCTTTCCGGCGCGAGGATGAGCACGCGGCCGTCCTGCTCGTATTCCTTGGCCAGCGCCACTTCGTCGTTGTACGTCTGGTAGCGGTTGAGCAGTTTTTCCGCGGCTTGTGGATGCGTGCGCCTCAAAATCCTGGCGGGGCCGATATCCCTCTTCTGTTCGCGTACGGTGTCTTTCGGACGGGTGAGTATCACCACGATGCGGTCGTGGCCGTCATCGATGGCCTTCTGCACCGGAATCGGATCGGCGATGCCGCCATCGTAATAGGGAATGCCATCGATCGCATACGGTTCGCAAGCTACCGGCACCGCTGATGACGCCTTCAGGATGTCGAAATTGTCGTAGCCCACGTCGGATTTGCCGAAATACTTCGTGGAGCCGTCTTCGGCGTTGCACGCAACCACGGTGAAACCGGTCGGGTTGGCTTCGAAAGCCGCGTAGTCAACCGGATTTTCGCCATCATGATTGCTGAGCGTGCTATACACGTAATCGAGGTTGGCGAAATTATGGTTCTTGACATAGCTGTCGAAGCTCGCGTATTCCTTGCGGAACGCGTACTGCGTGTAGAACGTGTGGTTGCGCCCATGCTGCTTCGCGATGAACGAAACCATGTTGGCGCTGCCGGCGGAAACACCATAGCAGTGGTCGACGCTGATGCCGTCCTCAAGCATGCGGTCCATCACGCCCGCACCGTAGATCGCGCGGAAACCGCCGCCGACGTCGATCATTGCCGTCCTGTGAGCCATATGCGTCCCGTCCTTTCGCCGTTCGTCCCTTTTGCGGGTTTCAATCGACTTTACGCGGTCTAATTGACGTATTTTTGCGTGTTCGGTCATTTCTTATCGAAGGACGACGTAAGATATCTGCGAATAATCAATAAAAATGGAGTGGAGAAGATATCAATGAACGAAGCTGCACTGCCTCAGTCGACGGTCCACATCGCCCAAGCTGATCCGGACGGGATTCTGCTGGTGATTCACGCGGGTGCCGGCAATCGTGGCAAAAAGGATACGCCGGAACGTCGTGCCCAGGTGGAGCAGGATTTGAACAGGGCTCTTGAAGCTGGCTATGCGTTGCTGGAGCAGGGGGCTCCGGCGGAGGATGCCGTGTGCGCGGCTATCCGTGTTATGGAGGATGCTCCGGAGTTCAACGCTGGTCGTGGCGCTGCATTGACGAGTGAAGGCATCGTATCCATGGATTCCTGCCTGATGACTGGTGTCGATGGCGAGGTTGGTTCCGCGTGCGGTCTGACCACGTCTAAGAATCCGATCAACGTAGCGCGTGCCATCAAGGAAAAGACCAAGCATGTCATGTTTGCCAAGCCCGGTAATGATTTGCTCAAGGAGTGGGGAATCGAACTGTGCGACAGTGAATATTTCATCACTCCAGCACGTCAGGAATCCTTGCGCGAGGCGCAATCCAACGGCGATGAATGGGAGAAGCATGGCACCATCGGCGCTGTCGCCCGTGACTCGTCCGGCAACATCGCTGCCGGCACCTCCACCGGTGGCATCACCAACCAGATGCCGGGACGCGTCGGCGATTCGCCTCTGCCGGGCTGTGGTACCTATGCCAACAACGATTCCGTCGCGATCTCCTGCACCGGCATCGGTGAAGCGTTCGTCAAGGAAGTCGCTGCGCATCAGGTTTCCGATCGTGTTCTGTACGCCAAGGAGGAGCCGATCGAGGCTGCGAAGGCGGCGCTGGATGGTGTCGCCCGTCATCATGGAGATGGCGGTATGATCGTCGTTCCGGCTCATGGTGAAGGCGCAATGGTGTTCAATAGCGAGATGATGAACTGCGGTTGGAAGTCTCCGAAGGGCAGCTACGTGCAGAGTTGATGCTGTAGTGGCAAACCGGCAAAACAAGCCACAAAAGTACAGTGGGGTTCGAATCCATGAAGGATTCGAACCCCACTGTACTTGAGCTCCCTATATGGCCGGCGAATCGTTCGTCCGCCGGCCAGAAACATCACTTAGTGATGGTGTTGTAGGTAGGCAGATTGGTGTAATCGAACGACACGTTCTTCACGTTCGTCGCGGACGCGGCGGCGACGTTGTCGTTCCACAGCGGAATCACCGGAAGATCCTTGGCCAGCACTTCCTGCGCCTTGGTGAAGTCCTCGGTCCGCTTCTTTACGTCGGTCTGGGCAAGTGCGGCATTCAGGAGCTCGTCGAATTCCGCACTCTTGTAATCACCATCGTTCGAACCATGACCGTCAGCGGAGCTGGAGGCATATAGCGGATTGAGATAATCTTCAGCGGACGGGTAATCCAGCATCCAGCCGGCACGGAACGCGGTTTTGATGGTGCGGTTGGTCACCTGGTTACGCACGTCGCTGAACGTGGCGTACGGCTCGCCAGCGGCGTCGATGTCGAGCGTGTTCTTGATCTGGTTGCACACGGCATCGACCCATTCCTTATGGCCGCCATCGGCGTTATAGGCGATTCGGAAGTTGCCGGACCACGGCTTGATGGCATTGGCTTTCTTCCAGAGTTCCTTGGCCTTGGAAGCGTTGTATTTCAGGTTGCTGCCGTTCTGTTCCAGTTTCTTCACATATTCGGGGACGAGCGGTGAAGTGAAATCGGTGGTCGGGGTCTTCGTGTTGTTGTAAACCTTCTTGACGATCTGGTCGCGGTCGATGGCCATGGAAATGGCCTGACGACGCAACTGGCCTTCTTCGTCGTTGCCGAAATGCTCAAGACGTTCCGGAATGACGAAGGACTGGAACGAGGATCCTGCCTGGCTGTAGGCGATCACGCTGGAATCCTGACGGAAGGTCTTCACCGCGGACTGTGGAATCTGATCCATCACGTCGAGGTTGCCAGACAGCACGTCGGAGTAAGCGGAATCCTCATTCGTGTAGACGCGGTATTCGATGCCTTTGTTGGACACCTTGCGGCTGCCCTTATAATCCCTGTTTGGTACGACGATGATGTTCTTGTCGTGGGACCAGGACTTGAACTTGTACGGACCATTGCCAATCGGAGCCTGGCCGAACTTCTTGATGTCCTTAAATGCCACGCTTGGCAGCGGGAACATGGATTGGTGCGCGAGCTTGGTCGGGAATACGGAATCAGGCTTGTTCAGCTCGACGACCAGCGTGTAGTCGTCCGGGGTGGAAAGACCGGAAAGTGTGGCCTTCGGATCGACGTTCGGATCCTGCAGTTCGTCATAGCCCTTGATGGTGGAGAATCGGCTTGCGGTCTTCTGCGCGTTCTTCACGTTGGCGGCGAAACTCCAGGTGTCGGCGAAGGAATGGGCGGTTACCGCCTCGCCGTTGGTGAACTTCCAGCCTTTCTTCAACTTGATTGTGTACGTGGTGGCATCCTCGTTCGGGGTGATACTCTCGGCGACTTCGAGATGTTGCTTGCCCTTTGCGTCGAAGCTCACCAGACCTTCGAACAGGTATCGAATAACTCTGCCGCCGCCCATTTCGTTGGTGTCGCTTGGAATTAGACCGTTCTGCGGTTCGCTGTTGTTCACTGAAATCAGCGAGGTGCTATCGGAGCCGTTGGAGGCTGTGTCATCGTTGGAAGACGATCCGCATGCGGCGATCGACGTCAGCATGGCACCCGCCGCGGCCATGGCCAGCAGACGCCGGAATGTGTTGTTCTTCATTTCATTCTCCTTTAATGTCGACTTTTCCGCCGATTATGTCGACGAAAAAACAATAGGACATAATATGAGAGTTTTATAAAATTTTCGTGTCATGTCTCAATTTGAAAACGAACCGCTGGCAGGCGTTGGATATGGACGTTATCTTCAGCTTTCTAGGAATGCGGGGATGGCCTCGACTGCCGCATAGCCCGCGCGGTACATGCGTTCCAAACCTTCGAACGACTTGCTCAACGTGTTCAGGCCGTACAGGCTTTCCGGCGCGAGGATGAGCACGCGGCCGTCCTGCTCGTATTCCTTGGCCAGCGCCACTTCGTCGTTGTACGTCTGATAACGGTTGAGCAGTTTTTGCGGGTTTCAATCGACTTTACGCGGTCTATCGGAACATTCGCGCTCAGCGATCAAGCAGCGATTGCGCTAATTGCGCGATTTGTGTGGAAGTGTCGGAATTGGCCAGCTCGATACCACCGTCCGCGTCTTCCGGAGAGAGTTTGCCCAACGATTCGAGCACTACGCCAAGATGGCGCACGGTACCTTCGTTGCCGTCGATGATTGCCGCTGTGTCGGGCAGCAGTTCGCGGAAATAGTCGCGGTAAAACACGAAATGCGTGCAGCCAAGCACTACCGAATCGATCGTCGACAAATCATACTGGTCGAAATACTGGTGCAGCGTGTGCATCACAACATCGTGATCGTCGAGTTGGCCGTGCTCAACGATCTCCACCAAACCGGGGCAGGGTTCCGGAAAGATCGTATGGTCTGTTTTGAAACGATCCATCAGCACGGCGAACTTGCGTTCCCGCAACGTCAGGGGAGTAGCTGCGACGATGACACGCTGACGATTGCCATGGCCTCGATCGCACGCCACCTTCAGCGCTGGTTCCATGCCAATGATCGGAATGTCGTATTTGTCGCGCAACTCGTTGGCTGCGGCGGAAGTGGCGGTATTGCAAGCGATGACAACCGCTTTCACTCCCTGCTCCACGAAACGTTTCACAATGGCGTCGGACAGCTTGCGTACCTGTTCAGGTGATTTGGTTCCGTACGGAGCGTTCGCGGAATCGCCAAAATACAGCACGCGTTCGTTCGGCATATCGCGGCGGATTTCGCGCGCCACGGAAATCCCGCCCAAACCGGAATCGAAAACGCCGATTGGTGCCGTTGAAGTCATACGTCCTCCCTTGTTCCGCACGCCAACATACTGCAACATAATGCACACGTGTTGCGTCCAACTTCTTCAATAGCCTACCGCGTGTAGAGTGAATCGGTATGAGCATTCCAAGCATTGTTTACAAAGCGCACGCCACCGGCAACGATTTCGTGGTGTATCTGGACGCCGAAGGCACGTACGAGCCTACCGCCGATGAAGTGCGATTCCTGTGCGACCGTCATTTCGGTATCGGTGGTGATGGCTTGATCCGCCTTACTCATCCGCAGGCGGTGTCCGATTTGAACGACAAGCAGATTGCCGTTTGTGCTGCCGACAATGCGGATTGGTTCATGGACTACCGCAACGCGGATGGTTCGTTGGCTGAGATGTGCGGCAACGGCACGCGTGCGATCACTCTGTTCGCGCAACGGCAGGGTATTGCCGGTCAGCCGGGCGGTGAACCGTTCCGTCTCGGCACCCGTGCCGGTGTGAAGGTTCTGACTTCACTTGGCGATGTGCCGACTCTTGGCAAGGACGTGTTCCAGGTTGAGATGGGTTCATGGAAGCGTGGCGATCTTGATGGATACGAAGTGACGATTCCCGGCACGGCCGGTTCCGCACGCGGCACGTTCGTGGACATGGGCAATCCGCATGTGGTGGCCGTCATCGAAGACGCGTTCTCCAGCCTGCCGACGGTGGAACAGCTTGATTTGGTGACCAAGCCGGTGGTCGCGCCCCGAATCGAAAGCGACCAGAATGTTGAGTTCGTGCGCATCGACGAGCAAAGCGAAGGCGACAACGAGGGCAACGCCACCATGCGCGTTAACGAACGCGGCTGCGGCGAAACCCTGTCGTGCGGAACCGGCCTGTGCGCCACCGCCATCACGTTGCGTGCCAAAACCGGCATCGACCATTGGACGATCACCGTGCGTGGCGGCACCCTGCGCGTCGACGTGACCGATAACGACGTGAAACTCACCGGATCGGCCACCATCGTCGGCAAAATCGAACTGCTGTAAGGTTTTGCGCATAACACTGAAATTTGCGGATACGCAAAAGAAAGAAGCCGGCTGTTTCCAGTCGGCTTCTCTTGTAGGCGAGTGAATCCCTACTGCTGATTGGACGTTACTTGACGTCAACTGAACAGCAGGGGGCCGTCTTCGACGAGAATGATCACAATCAATGTCACGATCCATAAGGCATCGACCATCAGATCGTAATTAAGACGGTAGTAGGTGCGTACGCCCTCGCGCTTGGCCGGAATCTCCTGAACCACCGCCGTGGCATGAGACAACGCCATGAACTGCACGGTGGTGGAGAACATCAGGCACAGACACCACGGGCATAGCGCGTTGATCACAAACAACGACTGCGAGGTCAGCCAATACGAATAAGCCAGCGCGGCCAATCCACCCAGCCATGTGCACAACGCAAACCAGCGGGGCACGGCGACCTTCGTCAAACCGATCACCGCGATCGTTACGAACACTGATTCCGCGGCGATGCCGAAGAACGCATTCGGGAAACTCAAACCGGCGAACTTCACAACCTCAGCCTGCCACGATTCCGCAACCGTGGAACACGACATCACGGCATTCACATCACAGCTGAGCTTCTGACCGGGATTGCGCGCCAATTTCAGTGTCTCGGCGGAAAGCACGAACGATACGACCAGCGCTACCGCCGAGGCGATCAGCATGACTAGATACGTCCATGTCGCGGTATGCCGCCAACCGCGCGGCTTCGTATAATCATCGTCGAGAGTGGCTTCGGCAACCTGTTCGCCGGAAAAATCGCTCATCGTGCATCCTTGAATCAAAATACAAACGTTGTCATCGCCTAGTTTACGCGGTATTGTGCCGAGTCGCGCCAAAAACAGCTTACGATGGATACATGATTCGCGTAGGCACTGCGGCACCGCCCGCTGAAGGTTGGGACATTCACTGCCATACCGTTTTTTCCGACGGTACGGAAACGCCGCGTGCGTTGTTGCAGGAAGCGAGAGCATTGCGATTGCATGGTGTTGCGATTGCCGATCATGACACGACCTCCGGTTGGCAGGATGCGTTGGCTGCTTCGCGGGAGGTCAGATTGCCGTTGTTACGCGGTACGGAAATCACTGCCGTCGATGAGAGCGTATCCGTGCACATGCTCGCATTCCAATATGATCCGCTGAACGCCGATATCAGCGAGATGTTCGCGTCCACCCGCGAGGCGCGACTGCGTAGAACCAAGCGCATGGTCGAACTGATGGCGCAGGATTTTCCGATTACGTGGGATGATGTGCTCGCGCAGGTGCGTGAAGGCAAACGCACCACGATAGGTCGGCCGCATATCGCCGACGCATTGGTGGCTGCCGGCGTATATGAAACACGATCCGACGCTTTCGCCGATGCGGTGAGCGCAACGTCGAAATATTACATTCCCACGCCATCACCGACCACACACGACGTGGTGGCCGCGGTCAAGGGTGCGGGCGGGGTGGTGGTTATCGCCCACGCCGGAGACCCCCGGCGCAATCGGACATTACTGACCGACCGGCAAATCGAATCTCTCATCACCGAAGGCTTGGACGGTTTGGAAGTGTGGCATCGCGGCAATCCATCAGAACAGTGTGAACGTCTGCTCACCATTGCGCGCCGGCACGACCTGCTGGTGACTGGCGGATCCGATTGGCATGGTAAAGGCAAGCCGAACGCGCTGGGGGAGAACCTCACCAGCGACGAAACGGTTCAGGAAATCATCAATCGAGGCGTCCGCTTGAGCAAAGAATCGTCGAAGGCGAAAATAAAAAACCGAAACGCAATCATCGACGCGTAATTGAGATATGAAACCAGGAACGAGTTGATCGCCCAAAATGGAAAAGCCAGACGTGAACGTCTGGCTTTTCTTGTGACGTCGAAAACGTGTGTTTCAGTTCGAAGCTGAAATCTGGTGATGCGAACGGGTCAGAGGTTGCCGAAACCGACGGCGTGCTTGGTTTCGGAACCGATGATGGCGTAGCCGAGCGAGCCTGCCGGCACCACGATGCGACGACCCTTGTCGTCCGTCAGATTGATGGTCTTGCCGTTCTCCACGGCGTCGGCGATGGCCGCGTTGACCTCATCGGCGCTCTGTTCGGTGCTGAAGGTGACGGTGCGGGCCACATTCTGAATGCCGAGTTCAATATCCATGGATGCTCCTTCGTGATAATGCGCAATGCATGCGCACGTGTATGTACGGGTTATGTGCGTCTATTCTACGCGTAGCTTCTCATCGGTGGCGTCTTCCGCCTCCCACTGATTGATCTGCGCCTGCGCTTTCTGCATGGTCGCCTCATCTCGCTCCAACAGTGGAATGAGTACTGTCGCGGCCTCGCTGTGCGATGCGGGAATCGATTCCTCGTTCGTATCGTCGTTGTCGTCGGCCGTTTCCAGCCTGCTGATTACCATGGTGGAACTTGACGGCATGGATTCGTGCCGTTCTTTTGCGGAATGTTCCGGAATGAAAGTGCTGACCGAGGTCGCCTCATGTTCATTCGTATTGCCGGACGGTGCTTGTGATGGCTGGGCTCCGGCCGGTACGAACGCTTCCGTCGCGTCGTTGACGATTTCCTTCGTCTTGCGGACCGGCTGGGAGCCGGTCACGTCGAAATCGCCGGTCGCGTCGAAATCGCCAGTGGAATCATCCATATCCACAGCGTCAACATGACGTTCGCCGGTCGTGTCGGAATCATTCTGCTGTGCGGCCGCGTTACGGCGACGCTCCGATTCGTTCAGCAACGTGCCTACGGTGATTGTGCTCGGCGGGCGCTGGGGGCGATCCTTGGACTCCTGCTTCGTTTCAGTTTGCACGCGATTCTTCGCTGTGGCGACACCCAACTGGTGGGCCAGGCGTTCCACCTGCGCCTTGAATTGCATAATCTTGGCGTTGTCTGCCTTGTTCAAAGCGGAAATAAAATCGCCGACCTGCTCCATCTGCAGCCACAGATTGGCCCGCAGCATAATCAGATCATCCAAACGATTGCCCAACATGCGACCGTATGCGGAAAGCAAGGCATTGCGGTGGTTTTCGTCAAGCTTGGCGAAAATCCAAGCCAAATCGCGGGCAGGATCGTTGACCTGCATATCCTGCCAATTCGTGACCGCGGTGATGGACGAACCGGAAAAAAGCACATCGCCGTCACGCAACCCGCCATGCACCGGGCACGTGGAGAACGACCACAGGCCGTCGGTCTCAAGAATATTCGCCCAACTAGTGGTGATCTCCTGCGGAACATGACCAGCCTGACGCAGGCGCTTGATCCAAGCGGTCAGCTGAGCGCGAATCTGGCCGGTGACAAACGTCGGATAGCCCGCTTCCTGCAGGAAGTCGGGACGAAGGCGATGAATCGCGCCCAAAGCGGTGCCTACGCTGGAACAATCATCCAAAGTCAGCAGCTCCAACGGCCGCGCCTGACCCACATGGTGGGTGGCCACCAGCACGGACGTATCTCCAGTGGCGGAATGCTTCAAATCGCCGTTTGAAAAAGCTACTATGCTATCGACGGCAAAACCCAATCCGCCTAATTCGCGGGCTTGCGAGAGCGTCTGCGCAGCGCGCACGCGACCGGCAAGACGCTTACGGCCTTCAGGCGTGTTGGATGCGAACACGTCATACAGCTTGCCCGCTGCATCCTGAACCACGGCATGGTCGACGCCGTACCCCTCGTCGGTCGGGTTGGTCTGTTCGCTGGCACGCGCGCCCGCAATGGCGGCGTTCGGCATCGCCGCACTCGTCAGGGCAGCTATCATAAATTTGCTTCGTTCGGTCACAATTCCAACCTTAATACACAATAAGGGCGAAGCGTTGCCGACTTGCCAGTAAAACTGCAGGTGAACCGCGGGCAAATCGTCACATGGCGACGGCAATCTGCCACAATGGAACGTATGAGTGCAACAGCGGAAGAGATTCTTGACGGATTGGATGAGGCGCAAAGGGCGGCCGCAACGGCCGTGGACGGTCCAGTGCGCATCATCGCGGGCGCGGGCGCGGGCAAGACGCGAACCGTTACCCGCAGAATCGCCTATGCGTGCGCCACCAAAGCGTGGAATCCACGAAGCACGATCGCAGTCACATTCTCCGTCAAAGCGGCGGCGGAAATGCGTAGCCGCCTATCGAAACTCGATGTCGCAGCCGACGTCAAAGCAGCCACCTTCCACTCCGCGGCCCTCCATCAGCTACGCCAAGTGTGGCCGGACGTATGCGAGGGGCCGATGCCGTTCATTTCCAGAAATCCACGTGAACTGGTGGAGCGCTCGCTGCGCCGCGTCACCACCTTCCAAGTGGATGATGACACCATACGTAACTTGCAAGCGGAAATCAACTGGTGCAAAATCTCACTGATCGCACCGGAAGATTACGCGCGGGTTTGCGCGGCAACGCATCGACAGCCGCCATCAGGCCTCGAACCAAGCCAATTCGTAGACGTATACAAAGCGTATGAGGCAGAAAAAACCAACCGCAACGAAATCGATTTCGACGATATTCTGCTGATCGTTTGTCATCTGATGGAAAGCGACGAGGAAGTGGCCTCAGCTATCCGCTCCAACATCAGATGGCTTACCGTCGACGAGTACCAGGACGTTTCGCCATTGCAGCACCGTCTGCTCACCCGATGGCTCGGCTCAAACCGCAATATTTGCGTGGTGGGCGATCCGGCGCAGACCATCTACTCGTTCGCGGGCGCAAGTAGCTACAGTCTGCTCAACTTCGATTCGGAATTCGGTCCGCTCACCGCTGACATCAATCTGAACAACGACTACCGTTCCACGCCGCAGATCGTCAACTATGCCAATCGTGTGCTTGCGGCATCGCCGCCGCGGGCCGATTATCTGAAGCTCAGCTCTGAAAGGAGCAAAGGACGGAGGGTCGTGGAAACCATATATGGCAGCGATTGGGAGGAAGCGCAAGGTGTGGCGGCGCGCATCCGCAAACTGGTGGATGCGGGGGAGTCGCCGGCCGATTGCGCGATTCTCACCAGAGTCAACGCGCAGCAGAAAATCCTGTGCAAGGCATTGGCCGAACAGCATTTGAGATATCGCGTGCGCAGGGATAGCGGATGGCAGAATTCCGCACTTTCCGACGACACGCAGACCAGACTGGCCATGTTGGAGGCATTGGGCGTCGGCGCGGATCTGAGCGGCGTGACCATTTCCACTATCCACGCGTCCAAAGGTTTGGAATTCAAGCACGTGTTCCTTATCGGCTGCTCGGAAGGACTCATACCGTATGGGTTGCCGCAGGATGACGACGTGCTTGAGGAGGAACGCCGGCTCATGTATGTGGCCGTGACGCGCGCCGAAGACACGCTTGACGTCTCATATGCGCGTACCCGTGAAGGCAATGAGGGTGAAAGGGCACGACGGGTGTCGCGCTTCTTCCGCTGATACTGCTAACGGAATAGCGCGATTACTCGGCGTCGGTATCGTTGTTGCTGCCGGATTCTGCGGAATCGTCAGAGTCGCTGCCATTGGTATCGGATTCGCCGCCCTTGTGCTCTTCCTCGTCAAGCAGCTTGCTGAGTTCGGCATCCCAATCGATGGTCATGCCATCGGCGTCGCCAAGGGGCTGCGACGCCATATCGGTGGCATTGGAAGCGGCTAACGTCGTATTTTCCGTGTTTTCCGACGATCCGTTGTTCTGCGACTGTGAGGTGTTGTCATCGTCATCATTCGGCAGTTGCGGCAGTAGATCGGGATGTGACCATTTCGCGTCTCGTGCCTGCGCGCCTTCCGTAGCGCAGATGTTATCCCACAATGCGGCCGCTTCACGCATGCGCTTCGGGCGTAATTGCAAGCCGATCAGGCTTTCGAAGGTGCGTTCCGCAGGACCTCCGATGGCGCGCTCGCGGCGGAGCATCTCACGAAGCTGTTCGATATGCGGAATATGAGCCATGCCGGCGCGCCACACTACGGTGTCTACCCAACCCTCTACCAAGGCGAGCAGATTCTCCAGCGATTTCATGGCCTGCTGTTGTTCAGGCGTGTCAGGGAACGCCACCTTGGTGATGTTCACCGCGTCGGCCATGGAATCCGGGTCGACGGACTGCGCATCGCGGATCTGCTCCTCCATGGCGTCCAAATCGATGCTGGTGCCACGGGCATACTTGCCCAACAGCGCCTCGAAGCGTGGCATCAGCCACGGCACGGAAGCGTACAGGCGCGAATGGGCGAGCTCTTGCAGTGCAAGATAGCTCATTACTTCGTTCACGTCGATTTCCAAGGATTTCGCATATTCGACGACATTCTGCACGATCAGGCCTCCAGCCGGATTCTTCAGCAACGAAATGCTTTGGTCGAAACTGCCGCGCACCTCATGCGACAAATCGCCGGCGGCACGTCCCAGCTGCATGGCGAACGACGTATTGCCGACGAAACGCATGAGTTTTGCCGGATCTTTCATATCATCGGGAATCGGAATCTGCACCGGACCGGCGAAAATGCCGGAAATTTCCGTATGGAATTCGGAATCGCCGAAACGCTGTGACAAAATCGAAGCCAGAGCGTCGCTCATCGACTCGGCAATCGGGGATGCAAACTGCGCCCAGGAATCGATGCATCCTTCCACCCAGCCTGCGCGGGTAAGCACCTGCGTTTCGCCTTGCGCGGGGTTGAATTCGCAAGCGGTGTCAAGCCACAGATTCGCCTCGCTGATGGCTCGCCGGGCCATCTCGCCGTACTCCGCGCTCACACTGGTTTCCGATCCTTCGCCATTGGCCTGCTGCAATGCCAATGATTTCGCCAGTTTGACGTTGATTGGACCTTCCTCGGTGATGTGCTGGATGTCTCCTAAAGTGTTGAGCCCGCCCGCAGTGAACGCCTGCATCATCGACCTGACCTCGGCCGGCTTGGGAAGCTTGCTCACATCCTGACTCATCAACTGGTCGCGCAACTCTTCCGGCATGTTGGAAAACTGGTTCCATGCCATCTCGCCTTGAATTGGTCCGAAACAATCGATAAACCATTGGCGGATCGCGTTCTCGTCCATGCCGGCCCTGCCTTTTCCTAAGCGTTTTTTCAAGTTTGGTTGGTTCCATACTATGTTATGGGAGGTATGCCCAAGATGAAGGAAACACGACGAATTCACGGCAAAAACACACGTAGCGGCGCTCCGGGACGTGTCAAACGATGGCTGATAGGCGCGGAAGGTTGGCTGTCCGCGCGTTCATGGCGTTATCTTGCAGGGCCGTTGGTGGCGGTACTGTGCGTATTGGTGTTGATTATGCCCAGCGCGTATGTGGTGCAGGTGCCCGGCCCGACACAGAATGTGCTCGGGGAGGTTTCCGGCAAGCAGGTCATCGCCGTTTCCGGTGCGAAAACGTATAAGGATTCAGGCCAACTGCTGTTGGTCACGGTCAATGCTTCAGGCGTGCCAGGGTACCCGGTGTCGAACGCGCAGGCATTGGTGGCGTGGGCCGATTCGAAATCCACGGTGATGCCTCAGGAAGCGGTGGTTCCTGTTGGACAGACCGCAGAGGAATACAAGCAGTCCAGCGACAAGGAGATGACGTCATCGCAGGATTCCGCCACCGCAGCGGCGAAAAAGTTCCTGGAAGAGCATGGTTATGACGTGTCCGGCATGAAGGTGTCCATGCATGTGGACGACATCGGCGGGCCGTCGGCGGGCATGATGTACACGCTTGGTCTGATCGACAAGGTGACCGGTGAAAAACTTTCTGGGGGTAAGATCATCGCGGGAACGGGCACGATGAACGACAAAGGTGAAGTCGGTGAAATCGGAGGCATCCGTTTGAAGATGCTCGGAGCGAAACGCGACGGAGCAACTTGGTTCCTTGCCCCGGAATCCAATTGTTCCAGCGTTGTGGATCATATTCCGGAAGGTTTGAACGTGGTGAAGGTGTCCACTTTGCAGGAGGCGTACGATGCGCTGGTTGCCGTCCGAGACGGCAAGGGTGCATCCCTGCCGCAATGCTCCGCGGGAGAGTGACGCATTCCGAGATATAAGAAAAAACAATCTCGCAAAGTGAGCAATTCCACGGTTCGTAACGTATATGTTCGAGCAGTGTTGGTATATTGACGAACGTGAATCAAACGGCATCTGATAACGCTGAAGAATTCGGTTTCCACGCCGGCGACCTGGTACAGGAATGGCTGTGGGACGATGATGTGGACGACTCGATCCGCGCCAAGATCGAGGAGCTGACCGGTGAAGAGCTGGTCGACGAGGACTATGATTCCGCCGTTGATGGCGTGATTATCTGGTGGCGCGACGGCGATGACGAAGACGAACTGTCTGACACCATCGTCGATGCGTATGCGGTCCTCGGCGACGATGGTCCATTGTGGGTGCTCACCCCGAAGCCGGGGCGCCCGGGCGCGGCAAGTTCAAGCACCGTGCAGTCCGCCGCGAAGACCGCCGGCATGAATGCAGCCACGCCGCTGACCGTCAGCGGTGACTGGAACGGCATCCGTCTGCGCGCATTCGGCAAAGGCCGCTGATCGTATTCGTTTTACCCGCCTCGACACACATGGCCAAGGTCGGGCGCTCATATAAAGGCTTGGAATCACATGATTCCAAGCCTTTTTGCTTGCGGAAGCAGTCGAAGAAGATGTTTCCATGAAATTGTCTATATTGACAAAAGTCATGACTTTGCTGACGTGCACGCGAGATAGTTGGGAATATCAGAAGAGTCGGAACGGCTTATTTTCTGCGGAAACAAAAGGTGGGCGATGAGGGACTCGAACCCTTTGCGCCCGGTTTTCCCAATCGTTGTTATTCCGCCGTTTTCCCAGTGTTTCCAACGGTTCCGGCATGATTTGCAATTCACTGCAAATCACTGCAAATCACTGCAATTACCGGAAAAGTGTGGGCAAAATGTGGGCACGGATGGGCACTGCTCACCAGATCATCGGTAGTCCGAGGCATTGGCGCGCCCACCGTTCCACCGCCCGGTTCTCCTCCTCGTCACCAAGCAGCAGCAAGTATCCGGCGTTCTTTCCGAGGCTGGCGGGCTGTAGGCATTTGATGAGTCCTTGGTCGCGTAGGAATTTCCATGCTTGGACGATTCGTGCCTTGGCGGTGCCTTCGCGCGCTTTCATCGCGGCTTCCACCTCTTCTTCAGACTTGCCGATGACCTGCTCTGGGGAGAGTGCCATCATTCCGTGGTCTTCGGCCAGCGTCTTCCAGCCCTTCGTGTAGTAGCGGCATGGATAGCCCTTGGCCTTCGCGTCGCGGATTGGCTCTTTGTGTTCTCTATCCCAGTCGTAGCTTGAGAGCGCCATGTCGATGAGCACGAGTTCCGCCATCGTGTGCACTGTGATCTTGCCGCCTCGCGGCTTGAGCAGTTTTCCTGTGCGGCTGAGCTCGTAGACTGCTCCAGCGTTGCGGTATCCCATCTTTTCCATCGCTTTCCTCTCCACGCCTAGAGGTAGAATCTTACGCGGAGACGTTAGTCCGTTTCCTGCCCTTGGCGTGAGGTTTGAAGAGCACGCCAAGGGCTTTTTCCTTATGTGAAATACTATACCACATGAGGTGTAGTAAAAACACCCACGGAGATATATTATTTTAAAACTCATAGGGATGTTTAAATATCCTATATACATGTAATACATGTGTTTATAATTTCTTTTACAAGAGCGCCAATGCGCCGAAAGAAGGAAGAATTGGCACGGACATTTCCCCTGTTTGTGGTAGCTTGAAGCGGAGAGATGGAAGGGGAAAAATGAAGAAACTGATTTACCTCGTGCTATCCGTGCTGTGCGCAATCTCCGGCATCTACGGCATCTACGACACCATCACCACGCCGCAGGATGATCTGACCACAAGCATCATTGCGATTCTGCTCCTCGCATTCCTCGCATGGCTTTTCATGCATCTCTTCCTCAAACCTGAGCCACGCCATAAGCATCAAGCGGAGAACGCCCCTGAACCGTCTCATGAAGCCCCATCGGACGCCACGGCAACGCAAACGGCAGAGACGGCCGACACGGAGCTGGGAAACGTCGCGGAAACCGATTACCACGATTACGTGGCCATCGACATCGAGACCACGGGATTAGGCAGAAGCGCTCGAATCATCGAGCTTGGTGCGGTGCGCATGCGTCATGGGCGCAAGGTCGCGTCATTCAGCCAGCTCGTCAACCCGCAGATTCCGATACCGGCCAAGGTCACGCAGATCACCGGCATCACCGACCGGAACGTCAAAGGCAAACCCACCATCGACAAAGCGCTACCCAAGTTCTACGCTTTCTGCGGGCATGATACGTGGATAGGGCACAATATTCGCCGCTTCGACCTGCCGGTCATCGCCCGCGAAGCCGAAAGAGCGGGTGCCGGCATGCCGGACGTCAGCTTCTACGACACTCTGGAAATCTCTCAGACACTCTTGCCGCAGCTTGACCGCCATAGGCTGCTCGACCTCATCCGCTATTTCGGCATCGCCAAGACGGAGCGGCATAGGGCCGCCGACGATGCCGCACAGACGGCACAGGTATTCGAGCGCCTGAAGCGGATATAAGCTTTATAAAGCCGTATAAGACAATATAAAAGCCCCACAGATTGTGGGGCTTAATGCTTTTAGAGACTGTTCACGGCATTGTAGAATTCCTGAGCGTCCTCGGCTTTCTTGAATTTCAGCGGCAGTGAGCGCAACGCACTGTATTTCCATGTGACCGTGCGTTTCTTCAACACCACGCCCTGCAGGTCGCTCACCTGGTATGCTTCGGTCTTCTTGTACCGGTGCAGGTATGTCGTGCAGACATCCAATTCCAGGCGATTGGCATACAGGCGGATACCCATGAACAGCGGGTCGTCAAGCCTTTCGCACGTGTAGATCGCGCCCGGTGCTGGCTGTGGTCTCTTCGCCATGATTGTTCCCTTCTTCTTTTTCCTTGATTCTATTGCTCAAATGATGCAGACTCGCTCAGACATTGCCAGTCGGAAGTCTCCGAGCACCTGCTGGGTCACTTCCAGTTCCTGGGAGATGTTCCACGAATTCCCTTCGTACATTTGTTCCAGCATGCCGTAGCGGAGTGGGTCTATCAGCGTCAAGGCGGTTTCGCGCCTTGCCCTATGCTCCTCGCGACTCCGTGCCACATGGTCACATGACGTGTCGCCATGCCGCCAATGCAACAGCTCGTGCACCAGCGTGCACCGTTTGGCCGTGTACGTGAGTCTGCGGTCGATCAGTATCACCTCGGTCGCGGCGTCGTAGCAGCCCCATAGTCCGTCCGGCAGTATGGCGCTGGACACCGTTACGGGCAGTCCGATGATGGCGCGGCGCATGGCCCCGTATGTCATGCGCCGGTCGATCGGCAGGTCAGGCTGGCTCGTCGTAATCCGGCCCAGCCTCTCCATTGATGGCCTCCTGCTTGCCAGCGGCGTTATAGGCGGCAAGACCATAACCGCCTGCCTGCGCTTTCCTCTCGGCTGCTTCGACGGCATGGCGTTTGGAGTCCATCACGATGTCTCCGATGGATACGCCGGTCACTTCGCTGATGCGTTCCAGGTCACTCAGGTTGAGCGGGCGCGTGAAGTTCTGACGTTTGTACCAGTAGTCCTCGCCGAAGCCGCAGGCCTTGGCAAAATCTTTGACGGTCATGCCGCTTGCCTTTTGGAGCCTGACGCACTCTCGCATGACCTGTTTTGCGAATGTGGTCACTTCGTTTGCTTTCATACCCATGCCTCCATTATAGCCAATTACGTAGTCATTGTGTACAAATTGTAAAGAACTATGCAATTTCATAGACTTCAATCTACGAATTTGCGTAGAGTAAAAACTGTCGAAAGGAAAAGAGAGATGTTGAGCACCAAAAGAACCAAGACCCCCGACCACTACCCATGCGGCCACATGCGCGGCCCCGGCTGGCACGACTGGCGCGCATGCCTCACCAAACAGGGAATCGAGGAGGATGAATGGCCGGTCTGACGGAAACAGCCACCAGAAACCTCAAAGCGGAACTCGCCAGACACGACAAGACACCAAAAGACCTAGCAAAAGCATGGGGCCTTGAAATCAGAGCCGTCAACAACAGGCTCAAAGGCCACACGCCACTCTCGACGGACGAAATCGAAAAAGCTGCGGCCATGCTCGACATGGAACCTGAAAACCTCGTCATGCTTCTCATCCAGCCGATCGACAGCATCAAACAATTCAAAGCCTGAAAGCCACACCAAAGGATCACTGATGTACATAAAGACCTACAACAAAGACCTGCGCAAAGCCTGCGTCGAAGCGATATTCAGCGAATTTGAGAATGAGGGCGACGCCATCCGTCCGGCCTATGCCGACGGGTGGGACGAAATCGAAGCAAGGCGTTCGCTCGGTCACATCGTCGGATACGTCGACCTCGACGTGCCCGATCTCGTGGACGTCATCATCGACACGATCGTCAAGGAAGCGCAGAAATGACCAGCCAACTACTCAACCCGCCGAAACCGCCGACACTCCACGAGACCGGATGCCTGCTGCTCGCATCAAGCGGCTTCTACATCCGCCTCCATGAGGATGGCAGCGCCAGTCTCGTTGACGGCATCCAAGACGTCACCCTCGCGGACTTCACATCTGCGGAAATCGAAGGCATCGCCTACCAACTCAACCGAAAGGTGGGAAACACACGATGAGCTGGATGGACGACGGCGGATTCGATATGCAGGCCTTCACCGCCCAGGACGGCAGGCCGATGGCTCGAATGAGCTTCCGCACATCGACCGGCCAATACTACTTCAACCTCACCAAGACCGAAGTGCAGCGCGTCCGACGCGAATGCAATCGAATCCTCAAGGAAATGGAAGCAAGCAAATGACCAGCCATGACCAACTGCACGACAGCGGACAGGCGGAGAACACGAAACCGAACTACACGCTCCGCCGCGTCAAGACCCTGCTCGCCATCATCGCCTGCACCGCATCGGCGACACTGCTGTTCACTTGGCGGACGGCGGACTCACAGACCGCCACCGTCCTCGTCAGCATCATCTACATTCTGACCGGCCTATGGCTGACCGTGCGGTTCGCCCCACGCGAATAAAGACTTCCCACCAGCCGACAGTCCAACGAAACAAACCAAATTAGGGATGTTTTCGCGGACATCCACGTTCACCATGTCGGCTGGCGGGAACCATAACTGAATATCGACAAACAACAAACAATCCGCCACGGCGTTTACATACACACTTCTGTCGTGGCTTCGGTTGGGCGACGGTTCGCCCGTCCACGGATTCCAATCTTCTCCTGTCTAAATATATGCAGGCACTCCGGTGCTTGCGGGTCCTTTCTTACTATGCCTGACTGCTTCAATCACAGTCGGCCACGCCACCGGCCGTGAACGCGTTCAGGTCGCGTTCCAACGGTCAAAGGGGCGTTCGGAATCCAAGGACGGCATCGGTCCGACTCCGATGCCAGCCACTCAGCCCCATCCACTCGTCAGGACGGGGCACACAACGTCAACAAGCAAAGGAAAAGCCTATGAGCAATGAAATCCAGCGATTCGAGTTCAAGGGCGCATCATTACGCGCCCTGACCGACGAAGCGGGGGAGCCTTGGTTCGTCGCCAAGGACGCATGTGACATCCTCGGCAATGACACAAATCATCTCCGCGAAGCTCTTGATGATGACGAAATCACAAACCTCCGTAATTCGGAGGTTTGGAATCAGCCAGGGCGTGCGCCTCTCATCATCTCTGAGCCCGGCCTGTACAAGCTCATCATGCGTTCGCGGAAGCCGGAGGCGAAGGAGTTCCAACGTTGGGTGACGCATGAGGTGCTGCCTCAGATCCGCAAAACAGGCGGCTACATCCCCACCACGGACGCGGACGATGACATGACCATCCTCGCGAAGGCCGTGATGATCGGCCAACGCACCATGGAGGCGCAGAAGCAGCGCATCGCCGAACAGCAGACGCGCATCGTGGAACTGGAGCCGAAAGCGCGGTTCGCGGACGCGGTGGCCGCAAGCGACGGCACGTGTCTTATCGGAGAACTTGCGAAGATGCTGCGCCAGAACGGTTTGGACATCGGACAGAACCGACTGTTCGAGATTCTCCGGCAGGACGGATACCTCGGCAAGACCGGCTCGAACCGCAACGTGCCGACACAGAAGGCCATGGATTTGGGACTGTTCCGAATCAAGGAAACCGCCATCACCCATTCGGACGGCCACGTGACCATCAACCGCACCGCGAAGGTCACCGGCAAAGGCCAGACATACTTCATCAGCCGCTACTGCCCACCCGCCGACGATGAGTGACGACCTGCTTACACCCGCGGAGTTCGCCGTCATGCTCGGTATGAGCGTGCGCACCCTCGCCAACTGGCGCTCCACCGGCAAAGGCCCGCCGTATTTGAAAATCGGCGTGGAACCGCCAGAAGGCCATCAGGACAGGCGCAAAGTCAGATACCAACGTCAAACCGCGGAAAAGTGGGCTTTGGCGCACAAGTACCAGAAAACGGTGGCGAGATGAGAAACGACATGTTCATCCCAGCGACACGGATTAAAAGCAGTCCAGACGTCAAAAACGACGGGAAAGCACGCGTCGACACTGGCAAACCGACCCTCACGCAGTAGGGAATCGACGTGGACGAGTTCATCCTCGAAAACTACGCGCTCGTCGAAAACTTAAGAAAAGGGCTACATTGAAACACGAATACACGGACGGCGAGCTCGCCGAGCTGAAGAAAATCTACGTCGAGTCGGGCGAGGCCGGTCTCGACATCACGGAAATGCGGGCGTTACGCAAGGCCAGACTCCTCACGAATGGCCTTCCGTCGAAACCGGAAGAACCGTCGAAACCGGAAGCGCCGTCGAAACGAGACCTCATCCTCGCGCACTGCAAAACCCGCATCGACCAAGGCCAGCCGGTCACCGGCGAGGAAACAGCCGAAACGCTCGGCATGAGCCAGAAAACAGCCGGCAACATCATCGGCCAACTCCGCAAGGAAGGACTATTGCCGGCCTTCGACAAGCATTCACCACGCAGCAAAGCACGGAAAACCACCACAACCGGAAAGAAGGAAACCATGACCAACACAGCAATCCAGGAACGGAAGCCGCAGCCCAAGCCGGAGAATCCACGCGCCATCATCGTGAACGCGCTGGTTGATATCTACGACTCCATCTCGGCATTGCAGCGTGCCGCATACCACGCCAACGACAAGGTGGTCTACGGATTCGCCACCAAGCTGCTGAACGGCGAATTGATGGACATCAAAGCCAACTACAGCAAGGACGCGGCGGAATGAGCTTCGACACGATGGACCTGCCATCATGGCCGGCCACCTGCAGGCTGACAATCCCAGGAGACCCACAGTCAAAAGGCCGGCCACGCGTCTACAACGGCCACGGCATCACCCCAGAAGCCACGCGAAAAGCGGAGAACCGCGTCTACTCGGAATGGCGACGACAATACCCAGACCTGCTCCCATACAAAGGGCCGGTCGCCATCACGCTCATCTTCTGGACCTTGACCCGGCGCGGACGCGACTGGGACAATCTCGCGAAACTCTTCACCGACGCGCTCAACGGCGTCGCATACGAGGATGACCGGCAGATCATCGACGCGAACGTCCACGTGAGACGCCCCGACAAGCTCGTGCCTGGCACGCGCGGCCCCCGCAGACGCAAGACCGGAGACCCACTCACCTGGCATGGCAACCCCTACCAGCCGTGCACGCAGGCAATCATCAACTTCCAGCAGGAATACGTTCCAAGATAAGGAGAAACCAATGAAAAAAACACCCCGCAGCAACTACGTCGTACAGACCCTCATCGACGACGAGGACATGAGCGCCGACCTCGCAAGCCTCTATCCGGCCGCCAGCAAGATAGGCGACGCCGCCGCATCGTTCATCGACAAGGCCAACGCGACCATCGAAAAGAAAGACCTGTACGGCACGCCTGTCGCCGTCATCTCGGAATGCATCGACATCTGCCAGAACGTCGTCAAGGAAGGCGCCGCGATCAGCCGACTCCTCCGCAATCCACTCCACTGCAGGAAAGAGCTCGACGACAACAAGCTGGCCGAAACGGAGAAAAACGAAGCCGAACAGGCCGAACTCGAAGAAACACAGGAGGACTGACCAATGGCAGAACAGCAGGAACTGGCCACACTGGCAAGCAAATACGCGGAAATCACCGACCGAATCAACCAACTACAGGAACAGGCCGACAGTCTCAAAGCACTCATCATGAAAAACCGCGAGCCAGGAGAATACGCGGCCGGACCATTGACCGTGAAAATCAGGAAAGGCAAACGCAACCTCGACGCCAAAGCATTCGAAAAACACTTCCCCATCCAACAGCATGCGGACTGCTACCAGATCAAACCGAAAGCATTGTCCACGATCATCCAACAGGTCGGCGAAAACGCTTTGCAGGATTGCGTGAAAGTCGGCGCGGCAAGCCTGGTGGTCGAATGATGCGCATCCCAATCAGCCAGGAAGCGGTCGACCGTGCGCTCAACAGGACGCTCAACCATTACGACAAGGCGCCGGATTTTCTCGACAGTGCCTACATCATCAACGTGCGAGATGAGAGGGACTTGGCCGCTTTTCTCTGGGCCCGTCTCGACGAGGAATACGCGGAAGGGGTGAAACATGAGCTCACGACTCGACCTTGAAGCCGTCATGGCCGCAAACCAGACCACACCGGAAACGACGCCAGCACCCACGGTGAAGTCGACGGAGTGGACGGAAATCCGCGGCATCATCGAAGACCACATCACCAACCAGCCGAGAAGCCTGCAAAAGGAGATCGGACCATCGGAGCTCGGCACCGACTGCCTCCACTGCCTCGCCGCCCGGCTCGCCGGATGGGAGAAACGCCAGTCGGCCGCATGGCTCCCGTTCATCGGCACATGCGTCCACGAACGATTCGAACGCCTGTTCAACAAGCGCAAGGACGAATTCACCGTCCCGGACGACGATGGAGGAGACCCATGGGCCGTGAAACGCTTCGAAGCCGAAAGACACGTCGACGTAGGAAACATCCGCGGACTGCACGGGCAAAGCCAAGTCCACGGAAGCATCGACCTGTACGACGCGCAAAACAACATGACCATCGACTGGAAGATCACCGGCCAAACCACCCTGCGCAACGTCAAAGCCAACGGGCCAAGCCAACAATACCTCATCCAGGCGAGCCTGTACGGCATCGGATTGGAAAACGACGGCAAACCCTGCGAAAAGAACGCCATCTACTTCCTACCCAGGAACAGCGTCAGCCTGGCCGACGCACTGCCAATCGAATTCGACTTCGACCCGAAACCCGGCAAATGGGCTTTAAGCCGCGCACAGCTCATCGTCAACCTCCTCGACCTCATCGAACAGGATTCCGGCGTCGAAACGCGCGACGCGTGGATCCACGCCCTGCCAACCAGTCCAACCCACTGCTTCCAATGCGGCAGCTGGCCGGACGACCAGCTCGGCGACCTCGCCGAAATCAACCAAAGCCAATATCCGGCATTGCCGGACAAATGGCGGCAGGCCATCGGCCTGCTCGAATCCACCTACAGGAAAACAGAAAGGTAAAAAACACAATGTTCGGAACGAATAACTACGGTGGCGGATTCACCCAGCAAGGCGGAGCCAGCTACCGGCCACAACAGGCGCAGCAGCAGTCCGCCGAATCATTAAGCCTCGACGACGTGATGCAGGGCGGCGCGCCCAGCGCGTTCAGCAAGGACGATCCGATCGGCACCAGCGTGGAAGGCGAAATCGTCGAAATCCGCGCGGAACAACAGACCGACTTCACGACCGGCGAACCATTGTATTATCCGAACGGCAAGGCGAAGCCGCAGGTCGTCATCCACTTGCAGACCACGCTGCAGGACCCCGACAGGGTCGGCGACAGCGGCATCCGCGGCGTGTACGTCAAAGGCTACAACATCGGCCAATTGCGCCTCGCATGCCGTCAGGCCGGAGTCGGCGACCATCCGAACGTCGGCGACCATCTGAAAGCAACGTTCGCCCGCACCCAGCCAGCGAAGACCCGCGGATACAACGATGCGAAGATCTACGACTACGTCGTCACGCCGAAGAAGCAGTCCGATCTGAACGCGGCGATGAACGACCCGCAGGCAGGACAGCAGCAGTATGCGCCACAGCAGCCTGCTTATGGCCGGACGGCCACCATCAGCCAGCCAGCCGGACTGACCGCGAGCGACAGGCAGACCATAAGCCAGCTCGCCGCGGCGGGAAAGACCGCGCAGGAGATCGCAGGACTCCTCGGCAAGCCGGTCGACCAGGTCATTAACGCGCTCGGCGCAGGCAGCGGCAGCGAACCGGAATTCTAAAAGCCGGTCGTGAATTCGACGGCGTCCGCCTCGGACACGACGGGGGCGGACGCCGTTCCAAACATGACAGGCCTCTTCGAGAGGAAACCTCTGAAAAACGGCACAGGGACAGGTTGGCATAGTGGGACAGCTCACATCATCAAAAAAACGCGCCACAGGCGCCAATTCTGTGCCAAAGTTTTGGCACAGAGGAATCGTTGGAATTCCAACTAAAAACAAACATATATATACAACTGTTCCAATGTTCCATTGTTTTTTATATATGTATTTATTTTGTTGTTTTTTGTGTTATGTGTATAGGCCGCGGAACGGCACATTCAACGACACGCGGCAAACAAGGAGGTGAAATGAAAGACTACCGCGAATACGAACCCATTCCGACCGAAGACCTGCCCGCGAAATTCGCAGGAATCTTCCACCTGCTCGAACTCACATTCACGCCAGCGAACGACCACACAATCGTCACGACCATCGACGGCCGCAACCTCCAACTCGTCTGTCAAGGCGGCACCGAGGAAGACCACCGCAAAAAGGAACCCGTCGTCGCGGCGGGCTACCAGAAAGCCATCTGGGAACTCCGCGAAGGCCATTTGCGTTACTGTCCAAGTCAGGACAGGCTCTGGCGTCGAGACCCCGACGTGGCCGACCATGAAGGCGAGCGACTGCTGCTCAACAGCTGGCATCCAGTCAAAACCATCGAGGACGAATACCATATCGGCGCAAACGCACGCAGCAGCGACCGCAATCCCCTTTACAGTGCGGCGATTCTTCGCGAGGCGAAACGAAGCCAATGGTTCGACCAAGTCGAACGCGGCGTGCGCTGTGACCCCTGCGTATGGGTGCGGCGTGATGGCAAAGTCGTTTGTCTGCAGGATGATCCGGACATCGCCGTCACACAGACTTTTTCGCCTGCCGGAATGGGCAATCAGGCGTTGAAGGACGCTGAACGGATACTCAGATGGCTCACCGTCGACGAGAAGTCCTATGCGAATCTATGCCGCATGTTCGCCACGCCATGGCTCGAACCGTTCAAACAACTGTCCTATGTGCTGTCCGGGCATGGCGGTGACGGGAAGACGTTGATCGCCCGTCAGGCGATTCTTGGCGTGCTTGGCGTCGGCAAGGTGTTTCCCGGATTCAGCGTGCAGGGCTATTGCAGTGGCGGTGTCTATACGCTTGGCCGCGAGTCGATGAACGATGAGATGGATGGCAAGGCATTCGCCTATGACGATGAGGCGTGCGCGGTCACCGAGGGCATGCTTCCATTGCTGCGCGCACTGTCGACCGGTTCACAGATGAATGCGCGAGTGACGGGAGGCAGGTATCGTGTCGTCACGCCGACCGCGACGATGCTGTATCTGACGAACATGCAGTTCGCCGATTCCGGCGAGAATTCGGACGTGCGCCGTTTCGTCAAGGTCGAATTCCACCAGTCGAAGGGTCGATCGTATGACCAGTATCATGCGATCGAGGGCTTCTGCCGTCGGCATCCCGCAGCGTTCTTCGCGCTTTCGTGCCGCCTGTGGGAGAGGTCGGACGAGCCGGAAATCGTAAATCTGAGCCCTGCCCGCAACATCAGCGATGAAATGTATTGGCTGATCAGCGAAATCGCGTCGAACGAAGAGCAGTACGGCGACCCTGTCGCGGTGAAAGGCGACTATCGCAAGGAATTCCACATGACCGTCCCGCAGTCCCTCATGGACGTACTCGGATTGGAGAACGCGCGTTCTCGCGCATTGCCTGGCAAAGGACAGCCGCGAGTCGTCCGCGTTGTCAACCGCGGCCGGTTCGACGTGTACCGCAAGGCCGCTCTCGACAATGAGGCTGAGTCAGCCGAGGATTGGCGGCAGAAGGCATTGTCGAAGCCGGATCGTGACAGTCTGCTCCCGTTGGATGATGTGGGCGATTGTCATGATCTGGCCGGCATCGTCGAATCGGCGTTGGACGGCAATGTCGGTTTCGCTCCATGCGAGGGCAAGGCGCGAAAGGCCGGTGGTCCGGTCGACGGGAAGGTGTCGTTGTCGTGGAGGCGGTTGAATCCGTCTGACGATAGCCACGTGGACGCATCGTTCATCACCGGCCAGATGAGCAGGTATGCGGTCGTGCCGCTCGGCGACTGTTTCGTCATCGACTGCGACAAGCCAACCTATGACGATGGGCCTGATGGCTGGCAGTGCTTGCAGGCATTGACCGACGACTACGGTAGCGATAAATTGCCTGCCACGCTGGTCACGAAAACACCGCATGGCGTGCACCTGTACTATCGCATGCCAGCCGGCATGGATATCGGACTGCTGAAAAACGCGGTGCATGAGCAGAATCTGCCGATCGATCTGCGTGTGAGCAACAAGGGTTATGTGCTTGGCCCCGGCAGCGTCATCGACGGCAAACGGTATGAGCTGGCGGATCTGCCCGCCGGCGTGGTGCCGGAGGCGAGCGAGGCGGTCATGCGCATGCTCAAGGATTACGGCTACACGAACGAGCCGAAGCCGGACGCGCCGCAAATGAATCTGGACGATGTCATGGCCGACAGGCGTGCCACGTCGATTTCCAACGGCATGCCGGATATGACGCCGGTGCCGGAGGGCCAACGCAACAGCACGCTGTATGCGTGGGCTTACGGACGTTTCAAAAACCATCCGGAAAACGAACATCAGATCCACGACGACCTGCTGCAGCGCGGTAGGGATAGCGGTTTGGCCGATGCCGAACTCGACCAGATCTGGAAATCAATCAGACGAAGCCTCAACTAAGGAGGGATCGACTATGTCGAAGAATATGACTGGAGTGAGCAGTGTGTTAGACGTTCTGCCGCATGACATGGGTCTACGTGTGGAACTCGATACGAACGAAACATATTACCTGAAAAGCGGATGGATGGGACGCTGGGACGGGATTTATGGGATTGCTTGCGGATACGGGGATTGTGACGGATGCTTATGGTTTAGAGGCGAAAATCAAGGTCGCATCGCAATCATGAATAGCCACGTGAAGCTAGCAGTCCCATGGGAGGAACCTGAAACCAAAACCACAAAGGAAATGCTCGAAGCCGAGCGGAAGGCGGTAAACGAATGATCGAGACGATCAAGTATGTGGAATGCGCCCACTGCGGAGAACGTGTCGGCACATATTATGCCACCTGTGCCCATACTGCGGCTACAGGCTCGTGGAGGCGTCCGACGGTTTTTGGAAGCGGCTGATGGGATGAGCAGGAAACCGCCGCAGTGGATGCGCCGGTTCGCCCCGGAAGGCAATCCGGCGCGTCTCTTTCCGGTCGTGTGCTCATGCGGCCGGTGGATTTTCAGCGAAAGGGACGTGGTCTGGCAGTCATGGGACGCGGGAATCATCGAAGGCGACGACCTGGTCACCGCGATCATCCTTGACAGGCCGCTCATACGCATCCGGCACGTGTCCCACATGGACATCGTCAGATTGGAAACCGTCGCCGGACCATTGGGCATCAGTCCGGACGGCCAATATTTGGGCGCGCACGAATGCGGCCTGATGCCCGTCAGCGTCAAGCCGGCGGATGTGGGCGACAACGGATTCCATTATTCAACGCTTCCTGGTTTTCCGAAAACACGGCCGGTGCCCGGCAATTCCGATCCGTGGGCCGGACTGCCGGTGAATGACCTGTCGGATTTCGGATGGCCGCAATCCGAAGAAAACGAACAGCAAACACTTTTCTAAAAAAGGAGAAATCATGAAACACGACGAACCGGAACCCCCGTGCAGCCTGGAACAGCTGGAATACGAGCGCCGCAAAGCATGGCGGGAAGGATACGCTGCCGGCTGGAAAGACCAGGAATGCGATTTTCCGCAATATACAAGCGAAAACCCGTATAAGGAGACCGTCGAATGAACCGCAACCCGCTTGAAATCCTGTTCGACAACGTATTGGCCGGTGCCGCCTATGCGTCGCAATCATCAGATTCGGCATCGGTCAAGGAGCAGCACATGGACAACGTCAATCATCCGAAGCATTACGAGAGCGGCCCGTTCGAATGCATCGAACTGACCCGCCTGTTGAGTTTCGACTGGGGCAACGTGGTCAAATACTGCTACCGCTGGCAGTCTAAGAACGGCGTCGAAGACCTCAAGAAGGCGCTCTGGTATGCGAACGACGCGGTGATACACGGCACACCGCTTTATGCCGACACCAATCTGTCCGGCCTGGGCAACGCATTGTTCTCCGCTCTCGTGAACGTCGATTGGGCAGGATTCAGATGCGTTTGGTGGGCATTCGCGAACAACTGTCCGAAACGAGACATTCTAACGGCCATCAAGAACAAGATCAACGAAATCGAAAAGGACGGTGAATGATGGACGGCTTGGACAAGGTCGAGAAAATTCTGATTGTCGCACTGGTGGTATCCGTCGCCGCAATGCTCTTCCTGATGGGAGTAAGCATCTATGCGTACTGGTATGTGGGCACGCATCCCGATTACGGCATGGAGACGGTCAAGACCGGCGACGTGACATGGGCATGCCTCAAAGACCGAGGCACATACATCGGATGCAACACGGTGGAGGAATACAAATGAAGAAAATACTCGAAAACATGATCATCAAGTGGCATCAGGCGGGATATGCGCTCGACGAGATCGCGCCACTCGTGCCGCAAGTGCCGAAAGCCGCAATCGCGGCCATCATCCACCAGTACGACAAGGAGACCCGACTTTGACCGACTGCCAGCACTGCCATAAGCCCATGAAACCGGCGTCCGCGAACATGCTCTGCGCAAACTGCCGTGAAGACTACTGGACCATGATTTATCAGCTCGGACACGTCCAACTGCCCACCCTGCGAAGCATCATGCTCCGTCAGGCACGCATCGGCACACCGGCACACACGCCAAACAAAGGCAACGCGCCACTACCCATCGACACCCACGCGCAAGACCTCATCACGGAATCCGAAGCATGGCTCGCCGAACAGGCAGGCAAAATACGCTCCGCATACGCCGCATACGACTGGCGGAAAGCATGGTACGCCATCATCAGCAACCGGCACACCATCCTCAACATGAGCACAGCAGCAGACGACTACGCCGCCCTGGAACACATCGCCAGACGCAACGAGCAAGCCCTCACACCAGAAGAGGCCATGGTCATCATCGGCACCTGCCCAAAATGCGGCCACCAAGCCACCAGCACGCCACAAGCCGAAACATGGACATGCCCAGACTGCAAGTGGCAAGGCGGAGTCCAAGCCATCAAAGCCGAACGCGACAACAAACTCTGGCAACTCGAATACACCGGAAAACCAGTCGAAGTAGCACGCTACCTCGCCAAAATGGACATCCACTGCACCAGCAGCCAGATCCGCCAATGGCTCACCAGAGGCAAACTCCACGCCACGCCGACAAAACACAAAGGAGAGTACGTGTTCAACCTCGGAGAAATAACCGCCATGCTTGACTGTCACAATTAAAATGCTATACTGTCGTATGTTTGTAAAATGAAATGGTCCAGCCAGAAAATGGTTTGGACCATTTTTCATATCCAGCTTCGATAGTTCAACGGCAGAGCAAGTGGAATAGCGCAAATACCAACGGTCGGACCCCAAACCAACCATGGTGCCATACTGCACACGCAACCATGATGACAACAACGCATTCCACCTCACGCCGGTCCGACTCCGGCACGAAGCACCACAAGGCGGTGACCACATGCCAAGAATCCGCAAGACCAGCCGCCAATTCGAAAAAGACAAAGCCACATTCTTCAACCAATGCAAAACGCAACACGCAGTCTGCTGGCTGTGTGGCATGCCGATAGACTATGCAGCCACGAAGAACACCACCGATGACAGCTTCAACCTAGATCACCTCTATCCCGTCTCGAAGCACCCCGAACTCCAATTCGACCCAGCAGGCTTCAAACCCAGCCACACCAGCTGCAACCGACTCAGAAGCAACCAAGACCCACCAACACCAATCGGAACACTCAGCCGACAATGGATCAACACAAGCAACTAAAACATCAACCACCAAAAGGGGTAGGGGCGGTGAAATCCTGAAAACCACCCCGAACCGACCCACTGCCCGCGTGGTTGCTCTTCCTCTCCCCGATAATGTTTTTTGTTGATGGGTCGCGCGCGAAGGAGGCTCTATGACAGTCAAGAAGGGTGTTTCCGAGCGTCGTTTTCCACATGAGTCCGTGGCTGATGCGTTGGAGAGATCGTTGCGTAATGCGAAGTCGTTGCGTGCCGAGAATGCGGCCGTCGTGGCCACTGCGCGTATCCTTGCCAAACGGATTGATTCGATTTGCGAGACTGGTTTCATCGACGAGAACGGGAAATTGGACAATGTGTCGGTTCCGACGTTCCTGAAATACTGCCAGTCGCTTGGTTTGACACTGGTGGAGCCCGCCAAGGTTGGGCGTCCCGCGAAAGCGAAGCCCGGGCCGAAGGCCGAGGAGTCAAAGAGCGGCAAGGTTATCGCGATGGACGAGTTCATGAAGCGTTTCGGCTGAGGAGGTTGCGATGGCGGCTGAGAATCTTACGGTTTTCGGTGCCATCGACGATGAGAATCATGGCGTGACCCTGCCGCGCATCTTCACGCCGCCGTTGCGCCCGTTGACGAGGGAGACGAGCAATGGTTTCGCGGTGATCGCGTTCGCGGAAATCATGCTGCACGTGCATTTGTATCCGTGGCAGCAGTGGCTGCTCGTGCACGCGCTCGAACTGCTGGAGGATAGTTCGTATCGTTTTCGCAAGGTGATCGTGCTCGTGGCCCGCCAGAATGGCAAGACCACGCTTATGGGCGTGCTTGCCGCGTGGTGGCTGTTCGTTGACTCCAACAAGCATCCCGACCGTGTGCCGCCAGTTAAATTTCTGGTGGTCGGCGCAGCGCAGACATTGGACAATGCGAAAGGTCCCTACAATCAGGTCAAAGAATGGTGTAATCCTGCTCCGGCGACCGATGAGGAAGAGGATCTGGTCATTCCGGATCTCGCCGCGATGACGCAGAAATTCGTCAATACGAACGGCGAGGAGGCGATCATCACCCGTTCGAAAGCCCGGTATATCGTCCGTGCCGATAAGAACATTCGAGCGAAATCAGCTGCGCGTGTCGTGTTCGACGAGTTGCGTGAGCAGCATACGGATGATGGGTGGAATGCGGTGTCGCAGACCACGAAGGCCGTCTGGTCGAGCCAGTTGTGGGGCATTTCGAACGCTGGCGACTATCGTTCCGTCGCGTTGCGCAAGCAGGTGGACAAGGGCAGGAAGCTTGTTGACGAGTGGACGCGCCTGAGCGCCGACGGTGGTAATCCGGCCGACGTGTTCCTGTCCGGCGAGCAGGACGGATCGTTCGGCTATTTCGAGTGGAGCGCTCCGGACAAGTGTCCGGTGGATGATGCCGACGCTATCCGCCAGGCGAATCCGTCGCTCGGCTATGGGCCGATGACCGTCATGAGCGTCCGTTCGGATATTGATGGCATGACCGAGGCCGCGTTCCGTACCGAGGTCCTGTGCCAGTGGGTCACTGCTGACATCATTCCTTTCATCAGTCCGAAAATGTGGGCCAGCGGCATTGACTCGCGTTCCACGATACCGAATGAGAATCGAGTGGTGCTGTCCGTGGACACAAGCGCGGACAGGAAGACCACGTATGTGGCCGCTGCCGGAATGCGTGCGGACGGGTTGCCTCATGTTGAGCTGATCGCGCGCCGTGACGGCATGCTGTGGGTGCCGCATTATCTCGACCTTTTGCAGGAGCGGTGGCCGCATATCACGGAGGTCGCCGTGCAGGGTAAGGGCTGTCCGGCAGTCGATTTCATTGACCCGCTTACTGAAAAGGGGTGGAACGTCCATCTCATCGAAGGTTTCCGGTTGGGCGCGTGCTGTGGTCGTTTTCATGATCGTGTGCGTGAGGGGAAGTTGCGGCATCTTCCGCAGCCTGCGGTCGAACAGCAGGTGAGTGTGGCCGTGTCCCGGCGTCTTGGCGAGGTCGAGGTGTGGGACAGGACGAAATCAGCATTGCAGATTTCCGGCTTGGTCGCCGAATCGCAGGCATTGTACGCCTTGGAGACCATGCAGGCTGAAGTGCTTAAACCGAAATACGAGCCCTCGCAAGGCGTGAGGGTCAGATTCTAGATTCTTCACAAAGAGGGGAGTATTGATGGGATTCCTTGACCGGCTCCTCCGCAATAACGCCGCAGCTATCGGCATGAAGATGGCCGAGGCAGACGCACATCCGACGCCAGCGACGAGTATTCCGCTCGCCAATGGCGATAGCTGGCCGTCAGACGCTGACTTCTACGGCTATGCCTCCGGCGCCTACTGCAGGGAGTATGCGGTTCGTGTCGTGGTGGACTTCATCACCCGCAACATCGCCTCACTGCCGTTCAAAGTTTATCGGAAGAATTCGGACGGGGACGCGGAGGAAGTCACCAGTGGAGTGTTGGCCGACCTGATGAAGCGGCCCAGTCCTCTTCCGGGCATGACAAGATACCGTTTCATCAGCACGCTTCTTCGTGACATGCTGCTCGATGACCGGTGGCTCATGCTCTTGGGCGTGAACGGTGGCCGTTTCACGCTCCGTCGCATACCGTCCGACTGCTATCAACTGTCGGGTAACGCCTTCGGAGAGATTACCGGCGTGAACCTGCTGACGATGGACAGCCGGCAGGCCATGCGTTTTGATCTGCCCGATCCTCGCGTGCATTTGGACGTCGGCTTCATTTCCGGCCTCCAGTTCGGTGACAGCGTGACCAACGTGCTCCGGCCATTATTGGCCGAGGCGAAGGCGATGGCTTCCTACCGGCGCAATATCGCCAAGAACGGCATGCAGGCCGGAGGCTATGTCTACCGTCCGAAGGAGATGCCGTGGCTGTCGCAGGAGGATTACGACGATTTCACCAACGGCCTGCGCAACTTCGTGCAGCACGGTGGACGCGAGGGTGGCTGGCCAGTCCTCAAGGACGGCATGGAGATGCGCCCGTTGGACAATGTGTTCAAGCCGGTTGACGTCAACGATTTGGAGGCGCGTGACCGGATCAACATCGCGGTATGCAACGCCTTCCAGATTTCGCCGGAGAACATCGGCTTCCGAACCGGCACGAATTCCAATATCAGCGCCTACAAGGAGAAGCTCTGGAACGTGGAGCTCATGCCCTACATCGTGGCGCTTGAGGAAGCCTTGAATCTCAGCCTTCCGGAGGCTGTTGGCGAGCCGGACTGCTACATCAAGGCGAACGTGGACGCGAAGCTCCGTGGCACCACGGCCGAACAGTATCAGGCGCTCAGCACGGCTACCGGACGGCCTTTCATGACCACGAATCAGGCTCGTCAGATTCTCGACTGGCCTCGCGTTCCTGGCGGCGACCAGCTCATCACGCCGTTGAACGTTAGCGAGGGCGGGCAGCCAAGCCCGCAGGACGGCGGGAGAACGCAGAACGCGCAGGAGAACAATCCAGTCAACGGCGAGGACGCTAAGGCCATGCTCGCCGAATTCAAACGGCTTTACCGGTATGACGCGCAATTCCACGCCGAGTGGGACGCGCTCACCAAGGAGGAAACATCATGAGGCTTGATTTCAAGGGCTTCGAGCTGAAGTCCCTCGATGACAGTCAAGGCGAGGGCGTGTTCAGCGGATACGCCAGCACTTGGGATAAGGATCTGTACGATGACGTGATCGTCAAGGGCGCTTTCGCCGACACTTTGCAGAATGACTTCCAGGGTTCCGGCGCGGGCATCCCGATCCACTGGCAGCACAAGGACGATAAGCCGACCGACATCATCGGCGAGACGTTGAGCGCGGTGGAGGACGAGCATGGCCTGCTCGTCGCGGCCCGTCTTGACCTTGACCTGCCGGAAGGAAAGCGCGCATACGACCTGCTGAAACGCGGGCTCATCCATCAGATGAGCATCGGCTTCATCGCCGAGGAGACAGCTTTCGTGCAGGACGGCAAGAGCGCGTGGGACGGATACCGTGAGATTCGCCAGGTGAAGCTGTTCGAGATTTCGCTTGTGCAGGTGGCCGCGAATCAGGGTGCCGAGGTGCTTGAGGTGAAGAGCGGACGCGCGATCAGCGCTTCCAACGAAAGTAAGCTCCGCGCGGCGCTCGACAGTCTGCATGAGGTCTTGGATGGCATCGATTCCGCTGATAAGAAGCCGGACGATGACACGGATGACTCCGACCCCGCAGATGCTTCCACCGATGATTCGGACGATTCGAAGAGGAAAGACCAGAAAAGCTTTGACCCGCAGTGGGCTGAGGAATACAAGACCATCAGCGACTTCTTCTCGCTGGAACATTAACCTAACCGAAAGGAGTGCCATGAATCTCATGGATAATCTCGCCGCCGAGAAGAAGGCGGCACAGTCCATCCTCGCCAAGGGAATGGATAACATCACCGAAAAGGAGCAGGAGGAGCTGAAGCAGCATTACGCCGAGGCGAAGAAGCTGCAGGAGCGCATCGACCTGTTCAAGGAGGCCAGCGAAGGACTCGACAAGCTCGCCGGCACGTCCAAGACCGAACACAGGGGCGTCGAGGCGAAGACCCTCGGCGACTTCTACGTCAAGTCCCTGCAGGAGAAGGGCTTGAGCGTGCTCGCCACCAAGGGAGGCCTGTTCTCCACTCCGGAATTCAAGGCCGCTTCCGACACTCAGGCCACAGGCGGAGCGTCCGGAGCCTACGCGCCGTATCTCACCCAGACCGACCAGAACGGACGTTGGCCGTATGAGCGTCCGCTCGTCATCGCCGACCTGTTCGCGTCCGGCACCATGAGCGGCACCACCATCAAATACCCGGTCTACGGCTCCCTCGAAGGCAACGCGGCCACCGTCGCCGAGGGCGGGCAGAAGCCGCAGATTCACCTTCCGGACCCGACTTGGGTGTCCGACAGTCTCCATGAGGTCGCCGCATGGTGGAAGATCACCGACGACATGGCCGAAGACCTGCCGTTCATCGTGTCCGAGATCAACCAGCACGCCCAGTACAATTTGAAGCTGCAGGAGGAGATTCAGCTCCTGTCCGGCGATGGCACCGACCCGAATCTCAATGGCATCCTGAACCGCGAAATCCAGACCAAGGCGCAGGCCAACGATTCCGACCCCGACCGCATCTTCGCGGCCACCACCGATATCGCCACCGCGACAGGCTTCTCCGCCGACGCCGTGGTCATCAACCCGGCGGACTATCAGGCAATCCGCCTGTCCAAGGATGCGAACGGCCAGTATTTCGGCGGTGGTTTCTTCGCCGGACAGTACGGCAATGGCGGCATCCTGCAGAACCCGCCGCTGTGGGGACTGCGCACCGTGGTCACCGAGGCAATGACCAAGGGCACGGTGCTCGTCGGCGCGTTCAAGGCCGGCGGCACCATCTACCGTAAGGGCGGTCTGACCGTCGAATCCACCAACAGCCATGAGAACGACTTCACGAACGACAAGATCACGTTCCGAGTCAAGGAACGCCTCGCCCTGCAGGTCAAGTATCCGAAGGCCTTCGTCAAGGTCTCCCTCGGCAAGGCCGCTAAGTGAGGTGACTGGCTGTGAAGCAGTATCGACTTGTTGATGCGGCCAAGGCCGCCGTTGACGCCTCGGTGTTTATCGAGGATGTGCTTTTCGTGGATAACAAGGACAAGCCGGTGAATGTCACCGGTGGCTCCACTTCCACGCCGTATGTGCTTCCCGCTGCCGCCGAGAACACTCTTGGTGGCGTGAAGCTGGCGAATGTCACGATCTCCGGCACTGCGAACACCTCCGTCGCGGCTGCGGCTTCCGACGCTCCGACGAAGGCAGAGTACGACGCGCTCGTTGGCGCTTACAACGATTTGGCGAAGCGCGTCAATGCGCTTGTGGCTGGTCTTGTGGCTGCTGGCGTTGTGAAGACGAGCTGAGATTGGAGGTCGGCATGAGTGATGTGAATGTGATTCCCGACATGATTGCCGACCCTTCGGCTTTCGAGGATGACGCCGCCTTCCGGCTCAGGGCCGCGCAGGCGGCCATCCGCCGCGAATGCGGTTGGCATGTCATGCCGAACGCGGCATTGACGGGAGTGCTGAACACTCGCGGCGGCACGGTGATTCGACTGCCCGCACGTCATGTGACGAGCATCGAATCATTGACCGACCGCGACGGCAACAAGCTGGCCTACGCCTACGACCCTGAGACGGGTCTTGTGGAGTCGCTTTCCGGTGGCTTCCCGGTCGGCGTCGCGGCCATCCGCTACGAGATTCACGCTGGATACGATGACGCGCCGGACGTGCAGCAGGTGCTCATCAGCGCCGCGAAGCGAGCGGGCATGAGCCCGGTCGGACTCGTCACCTCGCAGTCCACCAACGGCTCCAGCGCGAGTTTCGACGTGGTGTCGCTCATGCAGGCGGAGAAGGACAAGCTCAAACCCTACCGGCTTGGAGGATTGCCATGAGCCTGCTTGACGACATGAATGCCGGTGGCGGATGGCGTATGCCGGGCGCCACCAAATGGCGGCGACTGCGTGCGAGGAAAGTCGATGACCCGTATTCCGGCGGACAGACCGGCGAGGACTGGTCTAATCCTGAAACTTTGGATTTCACCGGCGCTCTCGCCAGCTCCAGCAGCTCGCGCACGCCAGACGGTCTGCGCGAGCAGACCACGAGCACGGCTTACATCACGTCTCCTGATCCGTCCTTGGACATCATGCCGGGTGACAGGATTCAGGCGTTGCCGGATGACGGGCGATGTTGGGAGGTGTCCGGCTATCCGAGTCGTGACGTGAATGCTTTTGTGTCATGGCAGCCGACGATTGAGATTCCACTATCCGAATACAGGGGGTGACGGCCTTGGGTGTGATGGTCAAATTCAACGACAAATATTTTGACGAGTTGATGAATTCGGCTGGCGTCAAGGCCATGACCCGTCGTGCCGCCGAAAAGACGCTCGAATATGCGAAAGCGCACGCTCCGGTGGACACTGGTGCGTATCGCGATGGCCTCCAAATCGAGGAGGTCAAGCACGCGCATCGAACCACATGCATGGTGGTCGGCACCGATCCGAAGACACTGCTCGTGGAGTCGAAGACGGGCAATCTCCGCAAAGCGTTGAAGGCAGGCAAGTCATGACGGCAGTCCTGCCACCGGATCTTGAGCTTTGGCTGTGCGCGTTTCTGCGCGCACGGTTGGAATCGTCTTTCCCTACGATCATCGTTTCGAATCGTGAGCCGGACGATTACGACGGCTCACGGCCGCTCGTCGTGGTGCGTGATGATGGCGGCTCGCAATCGAATCGCGTGCTCTTCGACCGGAGCATCGGCGTTACCGTGCGTTACGGGGCTCGTGCCGCTCCGAAACCATGCCGTGACTTGGCATCCAGAATCTACGGTTTGCTCACCGACCCTGATATTTGCCAGCTTGACGTTTCTCCGATCGCGGCAATCGAGGAGGACGGGTGCAATGGCCCGTATTTCGTGGCCGAGGACGCGAATATCGCCAGATGCTATCTGACTCTCGAATTCTCCGCCATCGGGGAATTCCAATAATTCAATAATTCTTAATTTTAGGCGTTGAAACGTTTGTTTCAGCGCCTTTTTTGTTTGAAAGGACAAAATATGGCAGCTGATGCAGCAGGCAATGACCTGAGCGCCGCGAAGATCGTGGTGACAAGCGCCTTCCGCTTCGCCCCTTATGATGCGACGCAGAAGCTGACCGCCGATCTCATCGCGCCGACCGTGGCCGACGTGAAGACCGGTTTGGACAAGATCTTCAGCAAGGGCGGCTTCGTCGGCCTTATCACCGAGGATGGTGCCCCGCAGGATAGTCGTGACGCCGATGATGCGATCAAATTCCACCAGCCCGGCTACAGCATTAATGGCAAGGCTTCGCTGACCGAACAGTTCACCGTGGCCGAGGATAACAGCATCACGCGCCAGATGACCATCGGAACGCCGGACGCCAATGGCGTCTATCACGTGACCGATGTGATCCAGGATGGCAAGTGGTTCTGCTACAAGGAGACCGTTTATAAGAACGGCACGCACCGCCGCCGTCTGGGTGTCGTGAATCTGACCGGCAACGAGCAGGGGCAGGAGACTTCTGGCAAGAACACCGGTGACGCTTGGACCATCGAATGGATTCAGGATGACGCCTGCGATTCCGGCAATTCGAAGTACTTGGAGTCCTTCGTGACTCCGACTGTTTCGTCCGGTCCTCATGGCGTCGGTCATCAGGCTGATGATTCCGAGTCTCAGCCGGTCACCGACTGACATTGATTCTTCCCAGCATGTGTTTCTTTCTTCCTTTCTTCGCATGTGCTGGGATTCTTCCTCTTCATCCAGTGGAGCAAAGGAATTTTTACAGTCGTTTGAAAGAAGGAAGAAATGACCAAGAATGTGATGCCCTCCGCCGCCGATTTCGACGCTTGGACTGCAGAGGATGAGGAGAAGGCGCTTGAGGCTGTCGCCGCGCAGATGGATGTGAAGCATCTCATCAAGGACGGCTCCGTATGGTTTTTGGCACCGCATGGCCACATTTACAAGCTGCCTTTGGCGCTGTCGATTGATGATTTCGTGAAGCTGTCCGACATTAAGTCGGATGTCGAGCAGATTCAGACGTTGAAGGACTTGCTGGCTGCTTTCGCTGGTGAGGAGGCGGCCAAGGAGCTGGCGAAGGAGCCGGTCATGGTGCCGATGAACATCCTCAACGCTTATGGCGAAATCATTGCCAAGGTACAGGGCGCTGATTTGGGAAAATCGTCGGCTTCTGCCAGCTCCTCCAAGGAGAAGACGGCGACCGAATAAGGGCTGATTTCGCGGCGCGTGGATGGAGTCTGCAGGCCGACTTGGGCGGCAGACTCCGTTACCGCGACGCGATCGCCTTGTGGGAGAGCCTTTCGGCGGATCCATCGACGTATTGCGGCATGTCTGCCGTGCATATGGTGCTGCCGATGGATGCGACGGCGATCATTACCGCGATTCAGGCCGGTGGCACGTCGATTCTTGGCGACCTCGCGCCAGGAAAGGCTGGGAAGAAGCATGTCGAGGTGACCGATGAGGAGCGTCGTGCGGCTTTGACGTCGATGAGCAGCATCTTCGGCTTCAAAAAAAGTGAATAGAGGAGGCTGTCATGGCTGGCGGTAGCGAGCTTGGGTCCGCGCATGTGAGCATTTTCCCGCAGATGAAGGGCTTCCGCCAGAATGTGGCCAAGGAGACCGGTAAGGCCGTCGGCGACATGAAGACGGCCTTTGGCAAGGGCTTCAATGGAGCGCAGCAGGGCAAGAAGGTCGGCAGCGCTTTCAAGTCCGGTTTCAATAGTGGCGCCGCCGAATTGAATTCCGAAGCTTTGAAGTCCTTCAAAAAGGACGTGGCTCAAGCCTCGCAGAAGAATACTGACGCTTTGCTGAAATTCAAGGCGGCTGGCGTGCAGGTGCAGGCCGCACAGGAGAAACTGAACGCCGCCACACAGAAATATGGGGCTGATTCGACTCAGGCTCAGGCTGCGGCCATCAAACTGGAGCAGGCGCAAATCAAGCAAAAAGCGGCCGCCGACAATCTCAAGGCGGCGTCCGACAACCTCAAGACGGCGCAAGGACGGCTCAAGGAGCTTGAGACGCAGTTGGCCGCCGAGGCGGACAAGTCGAAGAACGCGTTCAGCCGTATGGCTTCCGGCTTCACGTCAACCGCCCAGCAGATTGTCGGCAAGATTCCGAGCGTGAACGCGGCGGTGCAGAAGATCAGTTCGACGGCCGGCGAGGTCACGTCCAACATCAAAAGCAAGTTTTCAGCTGCTTGGAATGCTTTGCCGGAGGGTGCGCGTAATGCGGCCGCGAAGGCCGGTAATGCGTTGCATTCGGGTTTGAGCAAGGCTTCCGGGTTCGCTTCGAAGGCGGTGTCCGGCATCGGCAAGGCGGCTAAGGGCATGGCCACCGTCGTGTCCGGCGCCGCTGCCGCCGCTGGCGGATATCTGGTGAATTTCGGCAAGCAGGCCGTGGATGCGGCCCTCAAGGCCGGTGAGGTGACCGCGAAATTCCAGCAGGTCGCCAAAAACAACAATTGGACGGACGAAGAGCAGAAGTCACTGCTCAGCCTGAACAAGACGCTTGGCCAGACCGGCGTCATATCCGGCGGTACGTTGAAGGCCGCTCAGGCACAGCTCGGCACTTTCGCGCTGACGGCCGATCAGGTCAAGACGTTGACGCCCGCTTTGGCGGACATGATCGCCAACAACAAGGGTTATAACGCGACGGCGCAGGATGGCGTGCAGATAGCGAATCTGCTCGGCAAGGTCATGACCGGCAGCGCCACGGCACTGTCGAAATATGGCGTGACCATGACGGACGCGCAGAAGAAAGTCCTGCAGGAGGGCAGTGCGTCCGAGAAGGCCGCCATGGCCGCGCAGGTCCTGGAAGCCAACTTCGGTGGTATCAACAAGGCCTTGGCGCAGACCCCGCAGGGCAAGATGACCATTCTCCAGCATGAAATCGCTGGATTGAAGACTTCGATCGGCAATGATCTCATCGCTGCTTTCGGTGGTGTCGGTGGCGCGGTCATCAAGATGGTGCAGGCCGTCGAACCGCTCATCACCGCGCTGTTTGACAAGATTGCCCAGCTGGCGCAGAAGATCGGCCCGCCGCTTGAAAAAGTGTTCGGCGCTGTCGCTGACAAGATCAGCAAAATCAATTTCAGCGGCTTCACGGGCCAATTGTCTGGATTGTCCGGCCCTATCGCAGCCGTGACTGGTCTGCTTGGCGCGGCTGGTCTTGGTGGCGCTTTGAGCGGCTTGAGTGGCGTGCCGGTGATTGGCGGATTGCTGTCTAAGTTTGGCGGCGTCCTGTCCGGTCTTGGCGGTCCTGTCACTTTGGTGATTGGCGCTCTGGCCGGCCTTATCGCCACGAGCCCGCAATTGCGCAGCGAATTCGGCACGATGCTGCAGAACGTTTTCGTCAGCTTGCAGCAGGCATTCCAAATGCTTCAGCCGTCGATTCAGACGCTCATGACGGCTTTGAGTCAATTGGCGGCAGCTGTCATGCCGGTAATCACCAATCTCGTCGGCCAGATAATCCCGCTGCTGACGCCGATAATCTCCACGCTTGTGGGTGCTTTGGTGCCGGCCATTCAAGGCATTCTGACCGTGGTGACCACCGTCATTCAGGCGATAACTCCGGCCATCCAAGGAGTCCAGCCGGTTGTCACGGCGGTGGTCGCGGCCATCACGGCTGTGATTCAGGCGCTCATGCCGGTCATCTCGCAGATCAGCAGTCTCATCACTGACGTGGTGGCTGCCATCACGCCGGTGATTCAGGGCCTTGAGCCTTTGGTTGCGACGGTGGTGCAGGCGATTACCAGCGTGATTCAGGCTCTGGTGCCGGTGATTCAAGCTCTCGCACCATTGGTGTCCACCATCATTTCCGCGATCGTCGGCTTTATCAGCTCGACATTGCTGCCGACCGTGCAGGCCATGCTGCCGTTCATCCAGGGCGTCATCAACGGAATCGCTTCGGTTGTCAGTGGCATTGTCAATGTGATCCAGGGCGTCATCAACATGGTGACTGGCATTATCAACGGCAATTGGTCGCAGGCGTGGAATGGTTTCAGCCAGATCGTGCATGGTGTCGTGCAGGGTGTGCTTGGCTTCCTTGGTGGCATCGGCAGTGCCATCATGGGCGTGTTTGCCGGTGCTGGCGCGTGGCTGTGGAATGCTGGCGCGAGCATTATCAATGGTCTGCTTAATGGTTTGAAGGCGGCTTTCGGCAGGGTGAAGAGCTTTGTGAGTGGCATCGGCGATTGGATCGTCAGACATAAGGGCCCGCTCAGTTACGACAAGGTGATGCTTAAGCCTGCTGGCCGTGCCATCATGCAGGGCTTTGACAAGTCATTGCGGCAGGGCTGGAAGGACGTGCAGCGCACCGTGAATGGCATGAACGCGCAGATCAACGGTGGCTTTGACGTGGATGCGTCGAAGACCGGCAGGGCGAATGTCAGCAATGGCGGTGGCGGTGCCACGTATGTCACGCAGACGTTCAATTATCCGGCGATCGCGCCCACGTCGATTTCGACGCAGCAGAAATTGCAGACGGCGGCAATGCCGCAATGGTGACAAGTGGAAAGGGTGGTAGTCGATGATTCTCACGGATTATCTCATCGAAGGTCAGAATCTGACTGGTGAGCATTCGAGTCTGATTGTCGGCACCACCCATTTCACGAGCATCAGCCCGCGCATTAATTCCGTCACGGTGAATGGTCGGAGTGGTGTGATGCTTCCTGCTGGCCCACTGGCTTTCGGCGCGCCGGAAATCACGCTGAAATTCATCACGAATGGGCCTGATGCGGATGCTCTGATGCACCGCTTCTACCGCTTGTGCCGTTTGGCTTCCAAGCTGACGCGCGTGGAGCGTGACACGGTGTCCGGTTGGACTCGGCGCATGACCGCCAGCGCGGTGTGCACGTCATGTCAGCCGGACGGTGACGAGATTCCGTGGGATGACCACCGCGCGGCCACCGCCGTCTTCCAATTGCCTGACGTTTATTGGCAGGGGGAGCAGTGGCAGGAGCGCACCTTGGACGCGACTGGCGGGCGTCTCATGGCCGGTAGTGTCGATAAGCCCAGCAACAAGGGTTATTGGACACGGTGGGCTGGATTGCCGAACGCTTCCGCCTCGCAGCTTTTCGACACAGTGCCGGAGTGCTGGCTATCCAATGCGCCAATCGGCACGCTGGTATTGCGTTTCGGTGCGGTCACTGGTGTGACCATTTCAGATCCGGTGAGTGGCACGAATCTCATGTGGGGCGGCAAACGCGACGCCTCACGACCTTACCTTTTCGTCGATGCAGCCAATCGCAAGGCGTGGACGGCGGCCAATGCCGACGCATGGTCAGGCGGCACGGATGCGACGAATGGCATCGACTGGACCACGGAGCCACTGCAAGTGTGGCCTGACATTTCGTCCGGCGATTATCGCCTCGCAATCAAACAGACCGGCGGCACCGACAAGGTGACATGCCGGTTTTTGCAATCCTGGGAGTGATTAATGAGCAAGTCCCTTCATGCGCGACTCGTGGCTTACCGCCCATTCGGTGAGCGCATCGGCGTATTGGCGGAGCCGGTGAGCTTCAGCGCTTCGATGCTCCACGATGATGATGGCGCCATCAGCATCGAATATTCGATGTTGTCAGGTGACGCGGCGGCGTTCGACCGGCAGTTGACGGACGGACTGGAAGTGGCCGTGGAGGTGTCGGACGGCACCGGCTATCGTGAGCCGGACAACGCACGTTTCGTCATCACGGGTCGCTCCGGCAAGACCGATGACCGGACTCGCACCGTCACCTACAGTGGCCAGTCGATCAGCTGGCTGCTGAGCAAGGCCGAGAACAACGATTCCAGCCATCTGCTCGCGGACGGCGATAACAAGGGCAAGAGGCCCTTCTATTCGTCGAATCCGGGCGTGATCCTCAAGACCCTATTGGACGAAAACAAGGCTCGTGGTGGCGTGGCCACCGGCCTGACGCTTGGCTTCGATACGGCGAAGGACGCGGGCGGCGCGGCATGGGCGAAGAAATACACGCTTTACTACAGCCTCGGAACCGACCTGCAGACCATATTGAGCTCGCTGGTCAATGGTGGCGGCTGCGACTGGCGCACGGGCGGCCGTACGCTCAAGATGTGGAATGCGGATAGCGCCGCCTTGAGCCGTGACCTGAGCAAGCAGGTCATGCTCCAGCTTGCCCGCGACATCAGCGAGGCACCCTACGAGGAAAGCATCGCCGATCTCGCGTCCACCATCCTTGTCGAGGGTGACAATAATCTGCTCTTCCGCATGGATAATCCGGCCGCCCCCACGCCTTGGGGCAAGTGGGAGTCCTACAGTTCGCAGGGTGGCGTGTCCGACAAGGACACGGCTCAAGCCTTTATGCAGAGCACTTTGGATGATGTTGCGAGAGTGCGTGGCCAGTACACGCGCGATCTGGTCATCAGCGATGTGGCCAGTCTGCCGCTCATCGACTATCACGCCGGCGACTGGATCACCGCACCCACCGTCAGCCACGGCGAGAAGGTGCGCGTGCAGGAAATCGACCTGAGCATGCGCCAGGGCGAGGGACTATCCGCCAGCATCGCATTGAACGACATCAAATACGATGCATCCGTCAGACAGGCGAAGAAAATCAAGGGCATCACCGGCGGCGCCGCGTTGGCCGGTAGCGAGGGCGGCACGACCGCCTCGTCCGACCGTGACCATCGCGTGCCGAAGGCACCACTCGGCCTTGTGGTGCAGACTGATGCCTATATCGGCAGCGACGGTTTCGCGCATGGTCTGGCCACGGCTTCGTGGTCTGCAGTGACCGAAGCGACGAATAACACCGCCATCGAAATCAGCAATTACGCCGTCGAGTGGCGCAAGCACGTGGATGGCGCGCCCTGGCATTCCGCCGGCACCACCGATAAGACTCAGCTTGGCTTCGGAGGCTTGGATTGTGGCACGCAAATCGAGGTCAGGGTCAGGGCTGTGCCGACGTATTCTGACAAGCTCGGCGAATGGTCGTCCATTGTGGTGGCAACTGTGGAGTCGGATACGACGCCATGCTCCGTCCCGTCCAAGCCGGTATTGTCCTCTGATCTGGGCGTGGTGACTATCCACTGGGATGGCAAGACCTCCACTGGCGCTCAGATGGAGCCTGACTTCGACCATATCGAGGTGGGCGAGGGCGTCAATGCGGCCGGCATGACAGTCATCAGCGCTACCCAGTCGGGTCAGGGCGATTACGTCATCACCGGCCTGACGGCTAGCTCACAGCACTCCTATGCCCTCCGTTCGGTCGATCATGCGGGCAATCGCTCCGACTGGTCGGCAGTCGCCTCGGTGACGGTCGCTTCGGCTGTCTCGCCGGAAGAGGTCAAGCAAATTCGGAAGGATTTGGCTGACAACAAGACGGCTTTGAAGGATAATACTGCCAAGCTCGATCAGGCGCGGAAGGATATCCAAGCCAACAAGACCGGCCTTGACACGGCGTCAAAGTCGCTCACGCAGGCCAAGGCCGATCTGTCGCAGGCCCGGAAGGACATCGCGCAGACCAAAAGCGATCTGACCACGGCGAACGGCGAGATTGCGAAGGCGAAGGAGTCGGCGGCGCAGGCGTATGCCGAAGCCCATAGCAAGAACCACACGTTCCGTGGGCCTGACATGCCGGACGCCTCCAAAGGGCTGGTCGTCGGCGACCTGTGGCTCAAGACGCAGAAGTATTGGACGCGCTGGAAGGGCGAGAAGAATAATTCGCCGTCCATGCTCGCGGACTTTTACACGTACTGGCAGGGCGCGCCAAACGCTTCTCCAAGCGTCTTGGTGCCGCTCACAGACCGCGTTATCGACACCTTGGTGTGGGATGGCTCCGCGTGGAACCACATGGGCTATGCCGACGTGGAGAACAATGCGAAGCAGATCGAGCAGGCGAAGTCGGATATCGCGGACAATGCCGCGAAGACCACCGACGCCAAGAAGACTGCTGAGAATGCCGCTGCCGCAGCCAAGAACGCTCAAGGCACAGCTGACACGGCCAATGGTGCGGCGAAGACCGCGCAGGACACCGCCAATGCGGCCAACGCTGCCGCGAAAAGTGCGACCGCGACCGCAGGTCAGGCCAAGGATGCCGCCAATGCCGCCCAGACCGCCGCCGAGAGCGCCAAGAAGACCGCTGGCAATGCTGAGACGCTGGCTAACACCGCCAATGCTTCGGCCAATGCTGCCAAGTCTGACGCGGCTTCGGCCAAGGCGGACGCTTCGGATGCGAAGGCCACCGCTTCGAACGCTTCGAGCGTGGCCACGCAGGCGAAGGCCACCGCAGACAGTGCGGCCCAGTCCGCCACGGACGCGGCCAACGCTGCGCAGAAGGCGAATACGGCGGCTGCGGCGGCGGCTGGCGTGGCTAACGGCAAGGCCGACGTGCTCATCCAGAGCACGGCACCGGCCACGTCGATGCGCAAGGCTTCGACCTTGTGGATTGACACGACTGGAGGCGCGAACACGCCGAAGCGTTGGAATGGCAGTGCTTGGGTGGCTGTGACCGACAAGGCCGCTACTGACGCCGCGAATGCGGCTGTCAAGGCGAATGATGCGGCCAAGACCGCTCAATCCACCGCTGACAAGGCGCAGACGGCTGCGGCCAATGCGGCTTCTCAGGCTAATCAGGCTCAGGCGGCGGCGCAGAAGGCACAGACCACTGCGGACGGCAAGAATCTCATCTACCGTGGCCCCGACGAGCCGTCTCATGACGGTTTGAAGCCGGGTGACATGTGGTGGCGCACGCAGAAATATTGGACGCGCTGGAAGGGTGAGAAGAACAATTCCCCGTCGATGCTGGCCGACTTTTATACCTACTGGCAGGGAACGCCGAACAACAGTCCGAGCGTCTTGGTGCCGCTCTCCGACCGCGTAATCGAGGTGCTGACGTGGGACGGCACCCGCTTCACGCCATTTGACCTCGTGGCCAACAACATTCTGGCTGCCGGCACGGTGGCTGCGAAGCATCTCGCCGTGAATTCCGTGACCGCCGAGAAGGTCAAGGCCAATGCCATCACGGTGGACAAGCTCGCCGCAAACAGCGTGACCACTGAGAAGCTGGTTGCTGATGCGGTGACCGCTGGCAAATTGGCGGCTGATTCGGTACAGGCGCGGAATATCGTCGCATTGGCCATCACCGCCGACAAGCTCGCGGCCAATTCGGTGACCACGAGCAAGCTCAAGGTCACGGAGGATATGACCGTGGCTCTGCTCAACGCGCACAAGATTCAGGCGGTTGACATCGTGGCCGGCGCTGTCACGACCGACAAGCTCGCCGCGAACTCGGTGAACGCCGACAAATTGGCCGCGAATGCGGTCAACGCATCGAAGATAGTGGCTGGCGCGATCACGACCGACAAGCTGGCCGCGAATGCGGTCACGGCCGTCAAGATCGCGGCGGGCACCATCACGTCCGACAAGGTGGCCGCAGGCCAATTCCGGGGCTATGTGTTCACCGGCGCGATATTCCAGAGCTCCGATGCGGCGAACACCGGCATGAAGCTCAATTCGACCGCATTGCGGATGTGGGATTCGGCTCATAACCAGACCGTGTATCTTGACGGCGAGGGCAGGAGCAACCTGCTGACCGGCACGTTCCAGACCCGCACGAGCGGGCATAGGGTGCGCATTTCCCCGGATTACAAGTCCACTACCATCGGAGGGACGGAAACGTTCGTCGGTGACGGATTGGAATTCCCCGCCTATGACTCGTCTAACAGCGCATACCACAGTTTTCCGGCCGTCGCTTCGGTCGTCCAGTCGGACGAGGTCGGCACGATGAGCGCCATGAATCTTTGGAGCGGACACGTCGAAAAGCACGATCCGGCGGCTTTCATGCGTCTGAACTCCAAGCCACGCGAGCGTGGCGGCACCGGCAGCGGCGGTGTCACATCCGAAGTGTTCGCCGTGGCGAACACTGATTACGACGAGCCTGACGCGAGCAAAAAAACCAGCGCATCGCTCGTCTTGGCCGGAGATAACGCGAACGGTTCGAATGCCTGGCTCCGGGCGCAAGACGCTAACGGCACTGTCGGAGTCGGAGCGAACATCGCGACCGGATACTTGTATCTTGGCGGCTTTCTTGGCGGTGTCACGAACCGTTTCACGTTCCGAGGCGCGGTCGCCTGGAAGGCGTGGTGGCCGAATCCCGGCCAGAGCATATCGACCGGCGCTAGCACGCAGGTCAATTGCACGTTCAGTCCGACGAAATACGGACGCTATTACGTGGTCGCGAACGCGGATTCCGAATGGGCCGGAATCATCGCGCACCCGTGCAACACGGGCGGCCAGAGCGGCTTCACCCTGAAGCTTTACAACGCCGACCAGCCTTGCCCGGTCGACGTGTACGCCGAATACCTCGCCTATCTGGTCAAATGATTGGAGGAAATGTTGTCAGCGACTTTCGAAATGGATGATAACGGATTGTGCATCATCCGCTGCGATCCGCCGGTGAACGGGTCGGACAGTTTCGTTTTCCAGCCCGATGTGCTCGCATCGTGGAAGGCGCTGCTCGGATTGGCTTCGACCCGTGAGGCGGTAGCGGCGATCATGCAGGGCAGGGAGGATACGAGCCGGTATGATCCGAAGACCGGCAGGGGCGTGTGGACCGGAGCGTTCGAGGCGTTGGAGGCGGCTTTGACGGATTCCGCCACCGGGGTGAGCATGCTCGCCGACGATGGGACAGTGTTTGACGATCCGCTGACAGCCGCACGCAACAAGACCCGTGAGGGAATGCGATTGCCGGTCATGTCTAATGAGACTGACGCGCGAATGCGCGCCGCGTTGACTGCTGACGGTTCCGATGTGGAAGCGTCGAGCGGCATCGACGTGGCCTGCACACGGGATGTAGACGGATTGGATGCCTTCCTCTCGGACGAATCCAGTCAGGCGATGCTGGACGAATGCGAGGAGCGATTCTATGAATCCCTCATGCCAAGGCAAAACCAACAGAATTAAGGAGATTGATTATGGCTGATGAAAGCAATGAGAATGCGATCACGGGTGACGTGCATGGCATGGCACCGGATACCGGCAAGAAGGATGATGCCGACGTGTCGGCTTCGGGAGTCCTTGACCTTCGCCCGCCGCAGGAGAGCCTGAAGGCGGAATTGTGCCGCCTCGGACTCGAATATTCCAGCACTGATGCGGCGGGCGTGGAATCGTGGCGTGATTATCAGCGTGGCGTGCTCGCCACTTTCGACCAGACTGGCGCGAACGTGACTGTCACGGATGTGAAGACCAACCTGTCGGCCACGCTCGCGTTGACCGAATTGAAGTCGGTGACCCGCATCGACACGATGACCGCCGCCGACTGACCCGTATTTCCAAGTTTTTTCAACCCCTGCAATCCAATCGGATTACGGGGGTTCCATTAAAAAGGAGAATCATTTTGACTCAGATTCCAGCCGACGCGAATCAGGTCATCGACCAGCTCTCGCAACAGATCGGCACACTCAACAAGCAGATAGCGATCCTGAATAGCCAGCTTGCGGCGGCCATGAAACTGATCCCGAAGGATGTGCTCGACGCAACCAAGGGGGTGGATGATGACGCCGAGGATTAACCTCTTTCCCGACCCGAACATGGCTAACACCATTTTCAAGTGCATGCCAATAAGATGCACTGTGGATTTTCCGACCGTCAGCGGCTTCCGGTGGCTGCGCGCCACGACCAGTGGCAGTGGTGACATATACGCGCAATACCAGCTTACGGGAGTCGATCTTCCACGGGCCGGCGTGTATCACATTCACGCAATCTGCTATGCGCAAGGCTCCGGCGCACTTTTCCGCGTCTATGCGGGCGTCGGTGCCGGATTCACCCTCCTGTACGAGACCGGTATCGCAGACAATCAGACGAAGTTGATTAGCGCGGACATCACGATTCCAGCCAACACGACGCAATTGCTTATACGTGTCGTGCCACCGTCCACGGTCGGCAAATTCATGCTGATCAGAGACATCCTCCTCGAATCCAAGTCCACTTACGACACTGGCGTTGGGGGGGGGGCTTCCGGGCTTCTTCACCGGGGATACGATGCCGCGCGCATAGGAGCGTCCGTCGGGCGGGTGATGCCCGATGATGGTCACGAACCTATGCACGAGCCCATCCTCGACCATCGCCCTGAAAACCGACAAGTGGGTGGATATCACGACCATTCAGAACAAGCCAGGGACGAAATATTTGGTCAGCGCCTATGTGAACGTCACCGGTGGCACTATCTCGATGAGAGGGTATGGCGACGTCAGTGCGAGCCGACGTGTCAGCTACGCGTTGACCGCCAACGTTGCCGGTCCGATGTCAATGAATTATTCCGTCAAGTCAGGCAGTCCGACCGTCACCGTGACCAATATGCTCATCTGCACGTGGGACGAGTATCAGGCGAACAAGACCCTGCTCGACGGCATCGGATATTTCACCGGGGACACGATGCCGCTCGCCTAACCCCTTTGGGGGTGATGGCATGAGAATCATCACGAACTATGCGTCCAGCCCATTGACGGTTTGCACGACCAGCAGCCGCGTGGATTTCAGAGGCTGGAACGTCGCCAGTGGCGCGCCAACCAAGCATGTCGTCAGCGCATACTGCCAACTTGTGTCTGGCACAGGCACGATCAGATTCGGATGGGACTCCGCTCACACGCTTAACAAGTCGGGCAGGCTGACTGCCTATCCGACGGACAACTCGTTCCCAGTCGTGGTTGTCGTCACCACCGGCGACGCCGTATGGAAAATCAACAGGATGATCGTCACCTCGCAAGAGGAATACAGCCTGCTGATGGGTGAATGCGGGCTTGCTTATTTCGACGGCGACAGCATGCCGCTCGCGTGAATTCCAAATCCCGTCGATTTCGACGGGTTTAAAAACCATTGAATCAAGGGAGGAATCGATGTGATCCAATCTTTTCTAGCCGGTTTCGGCGGTGTGGGTGGCGCGTGCGCCCTCATCACACTGTTGCTCAGGATATGGCCGGGCGCTTTGGACGCGTTGGCGACCGGCCTGTACGCGCACGTACGGCCGGAACGCCTGCCATACGATTCGCCGCTCTCGCAGCATTTCGCCAAGACGCGGCTGCTGGGTGAGCGTACCGAGAAATTCGACGAACGTATGGACGAGCTCTGCCGGGACACGGTCAAGAACACTCTGATCGGCCTGATCTACGGCGACAAGGACACCGACCACAGCGAGGCCGTCCGATACGAGCTCGCCAAACTCGAAAAACTCGACGCGCAATGCTGGATCGTTGCCGCGGCCGAAAAATATTTGGAGGACCGGCAATGACGGCCAGCATGCTCGCTTTGACGTCCGCTGCCGCCGTGTTCGTCGCGCTGCTGCTCGTAGTGGCGTGGCTGCTGTGGCGTGGCCATGACGTGCCGGTATGGCTCACCTGTGTTACGACGCTGCTTCTGGCCGCGTTCACTCTCGTCTGCGTCGTCCTGCTCATGCTGCCGCTCCTGCGACTGCTGGAGATGGCCGTCATGATATGGACGCTCGCAGTAGCGTAAAACCATCAAAAAGGAGAAACACAATGAAATCATGGGAGAATCTGGAAGCGGACGAGAATCTCATCCTCTCCACGCACATGACCAAGGGCCGTCAGGGATGCAAGGTCGACAAGATCGTCGTGCATCATAATGGCGGCAACCTGACCGGCAAGGACTGCTATGACACGTGGCAGACCCGTGAGGCTTCCGCGCACTATCAGGCGGATGCGGACGGCAGGATCACGCAGCTCGTCTGGGATACGGACACCGCTTGGCATTCGGGTGACTGGAATGCGAATCTCACGTCCATCGGCGTGGAGCATGCCGACATCTCGGCCGACCCGTGGATGTTGAGCGAGGCGACCTTGGACAACGGAGCGCACCTCGTGGCCGCGCTCTGCAAGCATTACGGCCTCGGACGCCCGCAATGGGGCGTCAACGTGTTCCCGCACAGCCATTTCTCCTCGACCGCCTGCCCCGCATCCATCGCCGGAAGCCAGAACGCGGACTACATGGCTCGCGCCCAGGCATGGTATGACAGGATGACCGGCGCTACGGCGCCGACGCCCGCCGTCCATCCGACGCAGTCCGCCACGGAATCGTCCGCAAACGTTTTGCAGGGCACGTATCGTGTAGCCGTGGACGGGCTCAACGTGCGCGACCGTCCGAGCGTTTCCGGCAATGTGGTCGCCACCTATTCCCACGGCCAGACCGTCAATCTGGATCATTGGGGCACGGTCGCGGACGGCTACATCTGGGGCCGTTACGTGGCTTACAGCGGAGCGGTGCGCTACGTCGCGCTGGCTCCGGCGGATAAGAGCGCCTGGTATCTCGTCAAGGCATGAAAGGAAAGGTGGAATTAAATGGCTGAACATGCAGAAAAGAACACTTTGGAGACAACCATCGCCAATCTCACCGACGAGCGCGAGGATGGCACCGACAACGTGCAGCCCGATAGCGCGTACACTCCCGTATTTTCGAAGCAGGTGCGTACCGTCGTCTACGTGTTGGGCCTGATCGCTTCGTGCGTTGGCCTTGGCTTCATGACGTTCGGTGATGCGGCTGTCGGCGGCTACATTTCGACCGTGGCCGGCTTCATCGCCAGCGGTCTTGGCGTCGCCTACAATCCGCTGCGCAACGGCTGACAGTGATTAATTTTCTGGCATGAGACTCAAACTCGCGCCGGAAAATCAAACTCGGGTGTGGAAAAATTTGCGGCACTGTAGTGTCCGTGGAATTTTTTACACCCGTTTTCTAACATTTGCCCCTTCTCCATCATGGAGGAGGGGCTTTATTTTTAGGACTTTTCAAATGGGCATCAGACAACAGACGATTGACGATTACGGCGCGTTCGTGGAGAAATTCAAACCGAAGAAGACCACGGACGACTGCTACACCCCCCCCCGCAGTGTATGAGACGATAAAGGACTGGGCATGCCGTGAGTTTGGCATCGACCCCAGCAAGGTGGTGCGCCCGTTCTATCCGGGCGGCGACTACGAGAGTTTCGACTATTCTGGTGGCAAGGTGGTGGTGGACAATCCACCTTTCTCGATTCTGTCGAAGATATGCGCGTTCTACCGTGACCGTGGCATTCCGTTCTTCTTGTTCGCTCCGAACCTAACGATTTTCAGCAGCACGTCGCGCAACGGCGCGCATATGCTGGTCACTGATTGCGCGATCGAATACGCCAACGGCGCTATCGTCAACACCGGCTTCGTGACGAGTTTCGGCGATGACCTGATCCGCACCGCACCGGATCTGACGAAGCTGGTCAACGATGCGGTGAAACGAGTCAGGCGCAAAAGCAGGAAACATCTGCCGAAGTATGCGTATCCGCCGGAATTGTTGACCGTCACGCGACTTAATAAGGTCGGCAATGCCGGCTTGGATTTTCGCGTCAAGGCTTCGGATGTGGCGTTCACACGGGCACTCGATTCGCAGAAGGCCGCGAAGAAGACCATCTTCGGCGGCGGCTATCTGATGAGCGAAGCCAAGGCCGCGGAACTGAAGGCCGCGGAACTGAAGGCCGCGGAGGATGTGACCGTATGGCCTCTCAACGACAAAGAACAACAGATCATCGGAAAACTCGGTTAAACATCGCCCCTCTCTCAGCTGATGCTGGGGGAGGGGCTTTTCTGCGTTTCAGCGCGTGTTCGCAAGTCGATGGAAACCGGCTTCGATGCCCTGCGCTTCGCGGCCGGGGATCAGTCCTCGCCATTCCAAAGGCAATCGCCGTATTCGCGAACTTCGCCGATGGTGGGCGCTCCAATCGTGCCCATGGGCCGGCACGCCATGCGATTGATGTCGGACAACAGTGCGGTTCTGTCAGTCTTCTCCCAATCCTCGTACATGCCGGACGCCCATTCGCCTGGGCGGATGGCGATTCCGCCATCCTCTTTTATCGAGATGACCATTGGCACGCCATTGACGTCAATCTCGGTGGCGTAGGGATTGACGGTGGTCTTCTCCGCGTCATAGATCGACGCGAAGAACAGTTCCATCGCCGTTTCCGGTGCTCGATGCTGGAATGCGAACCATTCGTCGGCGTCGGCGAAGAGTCGTTCGATGGCTTCTTCCGGTGGGAGCGAGATCGTCTTGTTGGTGCAGCGCGTGGTGAATGTGATCGTTGCCATTTTGGTTTGTCCTTTCTTTTGCTGACACTCGTATATTACCGCAAGTGCGGTAATAATCAAGTACGACACGCCATGAAAATCAATCCAAACCGTCCCACAGCTCGTCAAGGGAGACGCCAAGTGCCTCGGACACCTTTTTCGCGGTGTCCAAACGCATCGTATGCGGATCTCGCGCACGCTTCGGCCGAGGCGTGCAGTCCCAGGCCTCCAAAGCCCAAAAATACGAAACCGAATTGATTCCGACCCTCGCGCGTAGATCCTGCTGCGACAATCCGGCGCGCTCGCGCATCGCACGCAAAGTCATTCGTGTTCCTCCATGTTGTTTTCCGTCCATGCGTTCGACAAAACAAAACGCCTCGACCGAAGCCGAGGCGTCTCGCGACATCAAAACATGCCTAATATGTATTTTCAATCCACACCAAATCCGAGAGGATCTGGCGACAGTGGAAATCCACGCATGTTGCACATAATTTCAATCCACGTTCCGGCATCTCATGCCGGGACGACACGCCTCACGATACTCTGGCTGGCACGTCGTGTCAATCCAGCTCGTTCGACATTCCGGCCTTCTTCTCGGCCACGAGCCGGTCGAACATGACGTGGGCCAGTGCGTCGAAGGCTTCGCCGCGTTTTTCGATCCACCATGCCGCGCTGGTATGTTCGGCGATGATGGAGAGCATGCGGGGCTGGAACCGATCGCGCAGGTCGTGGCTCGTGCGGTTGATGACTCCGTCGCGCAGGTCGTTCGCCCACTTGACCTGCTTCGGCGTACCGTCGAGGTCTGGCATGATCTCTGCGACGCGATGCTGTTCGCGCCAGTCGGCGTTCTTGGCGTTCTCCGCCGCAAGGCGTTCGTCGCGTTCCTTGCCGTGGCATTCCGGGCACTTTTGCGTGGCGAGCCATGCGAGGTGGCTTTCGCGCTTTTCGGTCTTGCCGAAGAGTTCGATGCGTTCTTCGTGTCCGCAGCTGTATTTCGCGTCGTAGTGTGCCATTTTCGTGTTCCTTGCTTGTTCTTTGCTGACACTCGTATATTACCGCAAGTGCGGTAATAATCAAGTCGGGCGTGTCGCACACTAGACTGGAATCGTCCTTTGCTGACACGATGGACAAGGCGGAGCCGGGCAATGCAAGGCTCCGCCTCTCTTATAATTGGCCATGTCAGCAAAAGGAGTCCACGCATGGCCTACACGATCCGCCAATACCAGACGAAAAGCGGCAAAAGATACGAGGTGCGCTACCGCAAGCCGGACGGCAGCGCGACCGGCAAGCGCGGCTTCCGACGCAAAATGGACGCCGACGCATGGGGAGACCAGCACGTCAACGCCGCCAAAAGGGACGGCAGCTTCGTCGACCAGTCAGCCGGCCGCACCCTGGTGTCTGACATCTACGCCGAGTGGATGGACTCACGACGTCCGATCCTCAAGCCAAACACCATCCGCACCGACGAAGCCACGTGGAAGACGCATGTGGAGCCTGAATACGCGGCACGGCAGATAGGCTCCATCACGCACCGGGAATTGCAGGCCTTTATCAGCGGCAAGGCGGAAAAACTGGCACCGTCCACGGTGCTCAAGATCGTCGGCGTGCTCAAAGGCGTCTGCGATCTCGCGGCCAAGGACAGGCTCATCGCCAAGGCTCCGACCGACGAACTCGCGCTGCCCAGGCGTGAGGGCAGGAGGCTGCACCGGTATCTGACCGTCGAGCAACTGCTGGCCGTCGCGGACGAGGCCGGCAGGGCGCGTATCCAGCCGACCGACCGCAAGGCGCTCGTGCTGGTGCTTGGCTTGTGCGGCCTGCGTTGGGGCGAGATGTGCGGCTTGAGGGTGGAGGACGTGGACTATGGACGCCGCCGAATACACGTCAGGCGGAATGTTACGCGCATTGGCAGTGAATGGTCGGAGACCTCGCCGAAGTCGCATGAGATGCGCGACGTGCCGATGCCATCCATAGTGGGCGAGGCGCTGCTTCCCGTGCTGGCCGGCAAGGGGCCGTCCGATTGGGTTTTCCGTGACCATCTTGGCCGTCCTCCGCGCAACCAGTCTGCTGCTGGGGCGAAATCGAACCGCACGTGGTTTATCAGCGCGTGCAGGAGGGCGGGCGTGGAGCCTCTGCCGCCGCATGACCTTCGGCATACGGCCGCATCCATCGCGGTGCATGCCGGCGCGAACATCAAGGCTTTGCAGCGGATGCTTGGACACAAGTCGGCGGCCATGACGTTGGACGTCTATGCGGATTTGTTCGACTCGGATCTGGATGATGTGGCGCGCACCATCGACGCTGCGGTGCAGGTCGCTTCGCAGGATGTGGGCAAAACGTGGGCACATGGACTGCGTAGCAGCGTTGAAACCACTGAAAACGTTGGGATTAAAGGCGTTGATGCAGGTGGGCGATGAGGGACTCGAACCCCCGACATCCACCGTGTAAAGGTGGCGCTCTAACCAACTGAGCTAATCGCCCGCAAAGCTCCACTGTACAGTATTCGTTGCCTGCGACAGCTTCAACGTGTGTCGCGCTGCCCAATAGGGGTTCCTTCCATAGTAAATGCGTGAAAAATGGTGTGATTTGAGTGTCGATTCGCTGAATTTTCCACAAGAAAGCCAAAAGCGTCGAATCAATCACGTAGAGTGGGGACGTTGAGTAGTGCAGTAGGAGGTCGATAGCCAATGGCGCAGGAACCTGAATCCGAGAGGAACGCATCGGGGATCGCTCGTACTTCAAAGCGCAAGTGGGGGTATGATTCCGAACAGGTGGACGCTTTTCTTGAGCGTGCGCACATGCTGTACGAAGGTGAGGGAGCGCAACTCACCCAGCATGATATTCAGAATGTTTCTTTCGATTTGGTCAAAGGCGGCTATGTGATCGCCCAAGTGGACGCGGCCCTTGCTCGTTTGGAGCGCGCCGTGGTGGACAAGCAGACCACATGGGAGATTTCGCAGCACGGTCGTGTGGCGTGGAAAGCGCAGACCGAAAGTCTGTTCCGCCAGCTTGACGCCCATTCCAAACGTGAGCACGGCGAACGTTTCAAGCCAGGAGAAGGCAAGGAACCGAGCTATGACCGCAAGCAAGTGGATCGCATCGTCGATCAGTGCCTGACGAAGGCCGCTGGCGAGCTCGGCGTTGAGGAAGTGTCGGAAGACGATGCCAAGAAACTTGTCGATCTGAACTCCCAGACCGTGGCGAATGTGATCTTCACCCAGCGCAAGGGCAAGCGTGGCTATGACGAGCGTCAGGTGGATTATTACCTGAACGAATGCGTGCAGCTGCTGACCAGACTCGAATCCTATGCTCGTGTGGCCGACTTCGTGGGCGAGCCCTCCGAAAGCGCGATGACCGCAGCCAATCCGCCCGCAACCAGTCTGGCATCCCAAGAGACGCAGGTGGTCTCGCCGTTATTCGCCGTTCCAGCCGTTTCCGCAGAACCTATTGCGCAGCCCGCTCAGGTTCAAAACAGCACTGACTCCTTCGACGCTTTGAATAAGGCGGAACGTGAGATTTTCACCACGCCTGCAACGTCCCCGGTGAGCATTCCGGCCACTCAAACCGCTGCGCCGACGTATGCTCCCGTGGTTCCGCCTGTGTTCCAGCCAACCATCAGCACCCCGTCGGCTCCGGTAACTCCGGCAGCTCCTGTAACGCCGGAACCTCAGGCCGCTCCGGTTGCTCCAGCGGCTCCGGAACAGTCGTTGGCACACCTGTTCAAAGCGTCCAATGCGGTTGACGAGGAGCCATCTTCCGCAGGAACGGAAACCGAAGCGTTCAATCCGCTTTCTGATGATGGCGCGCCGAGCTATGACGCTCCGGCCGCGCCTGCGGCTCCTGTGATTCCAGACACTTCGGTCGCACATCAGCCGGAAGAATCTCACGGCATCACCATCGCTCCCGATTCTTCGTTGGCTGCCTTGGCGCAGATGGCCCAGAACATCGACGCTCCCGATCCGGTCGAAGACACGTTCACCCCGCGCATGCCAAGCCTGTCGACGCCGAACCTTCCGCAGGTCAATACCGACTCGATTAATCTCGGAACCTTGCCGACCGTCCCACCCTCCTTCACGCTGGAACCAGCAACCTCCGCAGATCACTCGACAACGGCAACTCCCGTTGAACCGGCGAAACCGGCAGAGGAAGAGAAGAAGAACGAAACCAAGCCGGCAACCAATCCGATGTTCGAAGCATCCAACAGCAATCTGGATGTCGATATTCCCGACCTGTCGTTCCCCTCTTTTGAATAGGCAATCGCACTGAACAGGCTGACGTGACCGTCAGCCTGTTTTCGCGTTCACACGAATAATCCAAAACAAATACGGAGCACACGCATAACCCATGCAAACCTCAACCGTAGTCATTCTGGGATCCACCGGATCCATCGGCACCCAAGGACTTGACGTCATCTCCCGCCATCTCGACCGTTTCAACGTGGTCGGACTTGCGGCAGGCGGCTCCCACGTGGAACTTCTGGCCCAACAGGCGGTCCAATTTCACGTTTCGAAAGTCGCCATCTTCAACACAAACGCGGTCCATGCGCTCCAAGATGCGCTAAACCAAGCCGGCGCAAGCCATGTGGAAATCATGGCCGGGCCGGAAGCGGTAATCGCCATGGCCGGATCCGGTGCCGACGTGGTGTTGAACGGCATTACCGGATCCATCGGCCTTGAACCTTCGATTGCGGCACTGCAGGCAGGATCGCAGCTGGCGCTCGCCAACAAGGAATCCGTTGTGGCCGGCGGTCATCTGCTGTTCGACGCACAGGTTCGTGCGCAGCAGATCAATCCGGTTGATTCCGAACATTCCGCCATCTGGCAATCGTTGCGTTCGGGCACGCACGGTGAAGTGTCGAAACTCGTGGTCACCGCTTCCGGAGGTCCGTTCCGCGGTTGGAAACGCGAGCAGATGACCGACATCACGCCTGAACAGGCGTTGAACCACCCTACTTGGAATATGGGTCCGGTGGTGACCATCAACTCGTCCACGTTGATGAACAAGGGGCTTGAAGTCATCGAAGCGAGCCGTCTGTTCGACGTGCCTCCGAGCCGTATCGACGTGACCGTGCACCCGCAATCCATCGTGCATTCCATGGTGGAATTCCGCGATGGCGCCACCATCGCACAGGCTTCACCGCCTGATATGCGTCTGCCGATCGCGCTTGGCCTATCGGCTCCCGAACGACTTGGCAACATCGCAGCGGCCTGTGATTGGACGAAAGCCGCCATGTGGACGTTCGAACCGCTTGACGATGAGGCATTCCCCGCAGTGAGCTTGGCTCGACATTGCTTGGAAGCTTCCGAAAAGCATACGGCCGTGCTGAATGCTGCCAACGAACAGGCCGTTCACGCCTTCCTCGAACATCGCTTGCCATATCTCGGCATCGTCGATACCGTCAAGGAAGTGTTGGACGAAATGGATGCGGAACTGCGCGGCAATCCGCTATTCGCTTCCGTGGAGGAAATGAGCCAACTCGAGCTGGAAGCCCGTCGTCGAGCCGACGACCTGATAAACAAGTAACGGAAAACGAAACAAAACAAACAGACGAAACGTAAGTGACGCAAGGCTCCCTAAGTCGGGAGCCTTGTTATTGCAAGGATTTGACGTATGCCAGAAATCGAAAAGCCGTTCCGTAAAACCGGTGAGGCAGCCATTAGCGAAAGCCCGCTGCATCCGCGCCGCAAATCGCACCGTATTATGGTCGGTCCCGTTCCAGTCGGCGGGGGAGCGCCAATCTCGGTGCAATCCATGACCAATACGCTGACAGCCAATGTTCCCGCGACATTGCAGCAGATCGCGGAACTGACCGCAGCCGGCTGCGATATCGTGCGCGTGGCCGTACCAAGCCAGGATGATGCCGACGCATTGCCGGAAATCGTAAGGAAATCACCGATTCCGGTCATCGCCGATATTCATTTCCAAAGCAAATACGTGTTCCAGGCCATTGACGCGGGCTGCGCTGCGGTGCGTGTGAACCCCGGCAACATCCGCAAATTCGACGAGGTTGGCCCTTCCATTTGCAAAGCCGCCACGGACGCGGGCATTTCGTTGCGCATCGGCGTGAACGCGGGCTCGCTCGATAAGGAACTGTATGCGAAATATGGCGGTCCGACGCCGGAGGCACTGGTTGCGTCCGCCATGAAGGAAGCGCGCATGTTCGAAGACGTCGGCTTCCATGATTTCAAGATTTCCGTCAAGCATCATGATGTGATCACCATGGTGGAAACGTATCGTCTGCTCGCTTCCAAGGGTGATTGGCCGTTGCATCTTGGTGTCACCGAAGCTGGACCGGCATGGCAGGGCACCATCAAAAGCTGTTTGGCATTCGGTGCGCTGCTGGCTGAAGGCATTGGAGACACGATTCGCGTTTCGCTGTCGGCACCGCCCGTCGAAGAAGTGAAAGTCGGGTGCAAGCTGCTGGAATACATGGGATTGCGTCCGCGCAAGTTCGACATTATCTCCTGCCCGAGCTGCGGTCGTTCCCAAGTTGATGTGATTCAGTTGGCCAATGCGGTGACCGAAGGTTTAAAGGATGTGACCGCGCCGATTCGCGTGGCTGTTATGGGCTGCATCGTCAACGGTCCGGGCGAGGCCCGTGAAGCCGATTTGGGTGTGGCATCCGGCAACGGCAAGGGACAGATTTTCATCAAGGGCAAAGTCATTCAAACCGTGCCGGAAGACCAGATTGTGGAAACGCTGCTGGTCAAAGCGCAGGAGATCGCCGCGCAGATGGAAGCGGACGGACAGGTGCCCGTCAACGCCACAGGACCGGTGGTGGTGCCGGTGGCGCAAGGTAATTGTTGATTTCGCTGACCGCGGGCGGTCGATTGCAGATTGTGATCGGCCGCCCGCTGGTTTTGCTGGTTGTCGATTGCCATTTCAGCTGGAGTCGGTACAATGAACGGCGTGTCAGATCAGGAACGTCAGTCAGTCATGTCCAGCGCGGAGAGCCAATCCAGTCAGTGGACGAGGGGCAGACGGCTGATGGTCAGTCTGCCTATCTTCATCATCCTGCTGGGCATTCTGGTGTCGGTATCCAATTTGACGGCATCGTCATGGAAGTACGAGCCAACCGGTCAAACCATCGAAACGTTATCATCCGACACGGCAGTGACCTTCGATAATCCTTCCGGCAAAACCCTTGCCAAACGAGGCGATTACGAAGTGACGCAACGATATGTCACCATTGAGGCGAAACAGCCGTCAACCGGTGAAATACAACAGGTCAAAGTGTTGATTCGAGAGCCGAAAGACGCGGGAAACAATCGGCCCGGCGTGGTGTTCATGCATGGTGCCGGATATGGTACCTGTGACAACTCATTTGGAGACATGGCCACCGATCTCTCATCCGCAGGCTTCGTGACGGCCGTGCTCGACAAGCCGGTATGGTCCACCAACGATGCGACCCGTGATTACCCGGGCTCCGCGGCCATTTACGATCAGGTCATCACCATGTTGCGTGATCTCGACAACGTTGACACTTCGAATGTCGGCATTTACGCGACTTCCGAAAGCACCTGGATTTCCTCATATCTGCTTGATCAAGACCCCGACGTGGCATTCCAGGTGTTGCTGAGCCCAATGGTGTATTCGCCACGACATTCGTTGGGATTCCTTGCCGCACAGGATTTCGCGCTGGTCGGAGCGCATGATGGATACCAGTCCATTGTGCGCCGCGCGTTCAACATCGATGCGGAATTGTTCGGCCTGACCAATCTCGACCTCGACACGTTGAATCCCCAAGCCTATTCCATTCCCACGCTTGTGGCATACGGCACCAAAGACGTGATGACCGCGCAGGTGGAAGGTACGGAGAAAATCATCGACATGGCGCATAAGGCGGGCAATTGGGACGTGACCGTGCGCACATACCCCATCGCCAACCATGTGCTCCGACTCGGCGACGAATCCAACAGCGGCACTCCGTTCGCCGACGCCTACGTGGATGATGTAATCAGTTGGGCTGTCGGCATCACGCGGGGACTGCAGCAGACCAGCGAGCGTGTGGCCGGTACCAACTTGTATCAGTCGATTGCGGTGCCGTTGGAATTGCAGGCGAACAGCGGGCTGACCATTTATCTCGTGGTGCTGCATGCCAGCATGGTGCTGTTGCTGCTGGTGATCGGCGTGCTGTGGCTGATTGTGCTCGTACGTAAGATTTGGGCGCATGCGCATCGACGCCGATATGTGTTGGGGCTGAGACCTGTGTTCAAAAATGCGTTGATTACGCTTGCCGTTGCCACCATGGCCACTTTTGTGCTGTTTGGTGCAGGATTGGGCGAAGTGGTTATGGGCGTGGTCAAGCTAGCGTGGGGTGGCGCTCCCGCCGAGGATCCGGGCATGATGTATTGGAGTTGGCCGGTTATTCAAATGGTGTGTGTTGTTGTGGTGTGGGCGTGGTCCCGCGTGTTCGTGCGTCTTATCGAGGAGGCGACGAATCGTGGCCTTGCACAATGGCCACCGCGTAAGGGGGCTATAGGCGCGATTGTGAGTGGCCGCCAGCCGGTGCTCGCGTCGACGAGGTTCGGCCGTGTGATGTTTTGGATCACGGCGGTCACCATGCTGTATGTGCTGTTGGTGTTCGCGTTCTGGGGATTGTTTATTTACTGATATCGCGGGAGAGTGCGGCTGGCGCGAGAACGTGCGGAAAGTATAGATAGTTCAGTTAAGAAAACGAGTCGAGGCGAAGGAGGTGTGTGAATGCCGTTGTATCAGGACGAGGGCGTGGTCTTGCGTACCGTCAAACTTGGCGAAGCTGATCGTATCGTCACTTTGCTGACACGTGACCATGGCAAAATCCGCGCCGTCGCCAAAGGTGTGCGTCGAACCAAATCGCGTTTCGGAGGTCGTTTGGAGCCTTTCATGCGCGTCTCGTTGCTTATTGCGGAAGGGCGTTCGCTTGATGTGATTTCCCAAGCCGAGTCGGTGTCGGCGTATGCGAGAGGCATCTGCACCGATTTCAAGGCGTATACCGCAGCGAATGTGATTTGCGAAACCGCTGACAAGCTGGTGGTGACGGAGCAGGAGCGTTCCGTGGCACAGTATCGGCTGGTGCTGGGAGCGTTGAATGCCCTTTCCAAGCATGCGCATGAGGCTGCTGCGATTGGCGATTCCTACGTGATGCGTGCTCTTGCGATCGCTGGCTGGACGCCGCGTTTGCGTGCCTGCGTGGTGTGCGGGGAGCCGATTTCTGCTGATCGTCCATGGTTCTTTTCGATTTCTGCGGGTGGCCTGATGTGTTTGACCGATCATATTCGTGAATCGTTTGATGTTTCGTGGAATGCGATCTGCCAGCTGCAGGCGCTTGTAGACGGCGATTGGGGAGAGCTGGACGGCACGGCGTTGCTTCCGGAAACCCGACAAATGGTGGAAAAATGGGGTGAATACTATTTGGAACGTCCGATTCGTTCCATGCGCTTGCTAGATTAGCGGGTATGGCTTTTGAGAACGTGGATTACAAGTCCCTTGACATTCCGGCGGCACCATTTTCTGACCCGTCGATTATTCCTGATTTTCCGAAGAACAAGGTTCCGCGCCATATCGGCGTGATCATGGACGGTAATGGTCGTTGGGCGCAGCAGCGTGGGCTGATTCGCACCGACGGGCATCAGGCTGCCGAACCGGTGGTGTTCGACACCATCGCAGGTGCCATCGAAGCCGGTGTGCGTTACCTGTCGCTGTATACGTTCTCCACGGAGAACTGGAAGCGTTCCCCGCAGGAAGTGCGCTTCCTGATGGGCTTCTCGCGTGACATCATCCACCGTCGTGTGGAGCAGATGAACGCGTGGGGCGTGCGCGTGCGCTGGTCCGGCCGACGTCCGAAACTATGGAAATCCGTTATCGACGAATTGGAAAAAGCACAGGAACGTACCAAAAACAACACGACCATCGACGTGGTGTTCTGCCTGAATTACGGCGGACGTGCTGAAATCGCGGATGCTTGCGCGGCAATCGCAAAGGAAGTGCGTGACGGCAAGATCTCCGGCGATCGCGTAACGGAAAAAATGATTTCCGAACACCTGTACAATCCTGATATTCCTGATTGCGATTTGGTGATTCGTACTTCCGGCGAACAGCGCACGTCGAACTTCCTGCCGTGGGAAGCGGCATATGCCGAACTTGATTTCGTGCCGGAACTGTTCCCCGATTGCGGTCGAGACGTGCTATGGCGTTCGATCGACCACTACATTCACCGCGACCGTCGTTTCGGCGGCGTCAAAAAGTAGTTTTTGCTGAGTTGATTAGGTTAACTGCGGGGAGAACATAATGTTCTCCCCGTTTTGTTTGCTACAACGTGCTGATTCGGGTGGTGAAGGTGGGGACGAAACGGGAGGAGTCGACTTGGAAGGCTACGTGGATGCGGGGTGCGTTGGAGTTGATCAGTCCGGCGGGATCGCCGATGGTTCGGCCTCGGGTGCCGTGGAAATCGCCGGTTTCGAGTTCGACTTTCATTGGTAGGTCGATACAGGTCACCAGCGACGGATCCACGGCAACGGCGGCGGCCAGCGGATCATGCAATGGCATGCCCTGTGAAAACAGTCGCGCGTCGGCCTTGAGATTTGCGGCAATGGAAAAATCAGCCATGTCGGCGAGGAATACGCGCACATCGGAAGCAGATGGGCTTGCAGCCACACTCGAGGTTCGAGCTGAAGCTGCATTTGAACTACCAGCTGAACCATCAAGTGAATCAGCGACTTGGGATGCGGTCGAGCTGGTAAGTGTGTCAGCATTCGCCGCTTCGCGCCAAGCACGGGTCGCATCGGAACCCATCAGGCATTGATGCGTTACGTCCAAGCCGACCATGGTGATGTCGGCACCGGAATGGAACACGCGATCTGCGGCTTCCGGATCCTGAATGATGTTCGTTTCCGCAGTCAGATCCCAACAGTTGCCTTCCTGCGTCAACGTGCCGCCCATCATCACCAGTTTGAGTTTGCCGGCAATATCCGGTGCGGCCGCGATCGCAGCATCAATATCGGTCAGCGGACCGGTCGCAACCACAGTGACGTCGAAACCATAAGCGCGAACCTGATCAATAATGAACTGCACGCCTTCGGAAACCGAGTCGGCGGAAGAATCATCAACATGAATAAAAGAAGCCGAATCCGTAGTAAGCGACAATTCAAACGAATCAACCGCAGGATTCGCATGAACATCATCCAACGCATATCCGCCAACGGAAATCAGACTACGATAATCACGAGAAAAAACAGTATCAGAACCGGAATTATCCGAAAAAATATCTGAAAAAGCAGTATCCGAAGACGAACTATCGCAAGCCGGGCCGAATCCTCCCAATCCGTCCGTGCCGTGAAACTGCGCACAACCTGCATCCGGAATGAAACACCGAGCCCATGAAGGATGCGACGATCCACGTATCACCGGAATGTGCCGAAGCCCCAACCGTTCCAGCACATACGAAGTATTGCGAACCGCAGTGTCGACGGAAACATTGCCGTACGTGCCGATCACGCCAAGCACGTCAACAGTGTCGAACGTCGCAAGGTATGCCAACGCCAGTGCATCGTCGATACCGGTGTCCACATCAAGAATCAGTCGTGTCATATTTGTATTTAATCAAACTCGTGCAATGAAGCCAAATGCAACGCATAATGGTGCGGCATCCCACAAACCATGTTCAACCCGAACTGAGCAAGCAGTGTTGGGCATGAAATAAAAATGCAGGATGCCGTATTCCAATATTTTCGATTATTCGCACCTAAACGGGTTACAAACCTACTCGTTCAAACCCGATTATTTCAGGAATTCGTCGGTGGCGAGATCCTTGGCTTGCGGAGCGTCGTGCACCACCTTGTCATGCGAATCGGTGTAGGCGTCTTCCTGAGCGAGGAAGTCAAAATACTGCTGGGCGCCTTCAACGTCGTTCGTACCGAACGTGAACGAACCATCCTTGATCTTGGCGGGATCGCCCCAATACTGACCGTCCACAATGGTTTTCATGCTTTTCTTGACGAAATCAAGCTTGAGATTCGCGTCGGGAGCTTCCTTCACAAGGATCTTCGCTGCATCGTCAGGATTCGAATATGCGTACTCGTAGCCCTTCTTGGTGGCTTGTACGAACTTCTTCACCAGTTCGGGATTGTTGGAAATCGTCTTGTCGCTGGTGATCACGCCAATGGTGTCGGCATTGCCGGGAACGCCGTAATCCGGTTCGGTAAAGCAGTTGAGCTTCGGACCGTACATGTCGGCCTGCACACCCTCCCAAGTGGCATAGAAACCACCGAAATCAGCCTTGTTGCTGGACAGCGTTTGGAACGTGGACGTGCCGACGGTCACCTTGTCGAATTCGCCCTTACCTCCGTCCGACTGAATCATGCGACGGATCACCGCATCGGATTCGTTGGATCCGAACGTGGCGAAAGTCTTGCCGTCGAAATCCTTCGGGGATTTGATTTCAGTGTTGGAAGCGAGCGAACACCAGATGGCGCTTGGCTTCTGCTGTACCTGCAGCACCTGCTTGATGGTTGCGCCCTTAACAGCGTACGTGCTTACGTTGGTGAGATTCGACAATGCGAAGTCGGCCACGCCGTTGTTCACGGCCTGTTCGGCACCGGCCTGTGCCACGGCCACGATATCAACGTCAAGACCTGCCTCTTTGAAATAACCCTTGTTTTTCGCCACATATACGCCGATATGATTGGTGTCGGGCGCCCAGGACAGCATGAAGGTCACTTTGGTCAGATCGCTGCTGCCAGATGCTGTGCTTGTTGCGGAATCGTTGCTTTGTCCGCATGCGGTAACGCTGAACAACATGGCGATTGCGCTGAAGAGTGCGATTATTGTGCTTGCGATGTGAGTACGTGCGGTGGCGTCATGCCTGCTGAAGATGCTCATAAAGCGATTTCCCTTGAATCTGTATTCTCTATCGTTTTCTAGGGATATGCTGCGAGCGGAGTTCGGGCAGAAAACGATACGAAGGGCCTCAGGCCCCCGCTCGTCCAATGCCCCCGACATTCCTTACGGTGCCTAGTGAAAGGCGTGGAATATTGCCGGTTTGCCACGCATTGGCTTAACAGCGGGTTTTATTATACGTAGGCAGCGTGACCGACATGCAATGCGGAGTGGCGAATGCTGCGAATGCTGCGTTTGCAGAAGGCCGATGATGTTTGGCGTGTTTGACTTACTGGTCTGCATCGGGATCGGCGTCGGCATCAGCTGGGCCGAGCAGGACGCGTTCGCTGAGGTTCACCAGGCACATCAGAACGCCGGTGATGGCGATGATGACCAGCGTCGCCGAGAAGATCAGCGGTGTGCGGAACGAGTTGTAGGCGGCCTGTAGCCAAATGCCAAGACCTTTGCGCGCGCCCAAATATTCTGCGGTGGCGGCGGTGGCGAAAATGTATGCGGCGGAAACGCGGATGCCGCCATAAATCTGACGAGCGGCCACACGCAGCTTCACATGCCACAGTGTCCACGCTTTCGTGGCGCCACAAGTCAGCGCAACATCCGAATAAAACTGGGGGACCGCTTCAAGCCCACGAATCGTCTGCACTGCAATCGGGAATAAGCCGAATACCGTTACGATCACGATTTTTCCGGAAATCTCAAAGCCAAACCAGATCAAAAATAGGGGAGCGATGGAAATCAACGGCATGGTCTGCGCAGCTGAAAGCAACGGGAGCAATGCGGCGTTCGCGATGCATGAGCAGTACAGCAGTATGCCGATGAGAATGCCGAACAGTACGGCGAACAGGAATCCGACGGTACCTTCAAGCAAAGTGACTTGCGTGGCAGGCCATAACGTCGACCATGTTTCGACGGTGGCCTGTGCGATTTCGCTTGGTGCGGCGATCATGGTGCTGGGCACATTGCCGATGCGGACCCACGCCTCCCATACCGCCAGCAACAGCACTACTGCAATAACCGTGGGAATACGGCGTTTGCAAACGTGAGCAAAGGCGGACAAAGCTTCGAGAAGTTTTGCGACAATGCCGGCTTTTGAATTCGTGTTCGCAGCCATGCCCGAACCCATGTGCGAACTCGTGTTTGAGGGTATGGATCCTGTTGCCGAATCCCTGCGTTGAACGTGCGAAACCGCCATCGTTCACCTTGCTTTCTGCGCCATAGTGGGCGCGCACGTGACCGGTGGCGAGAAATCAGTAAGGTGAGGAGCCTGCCCGCGTTCCGGTCAGAAAAGTTCATTACCGGGGTGCCAGTATAAAGCACTCCCTAAACCACGTTCCAAACCAAAACGAAAGGCGGGTTTCGTATCTCATTCGACACGAAACCCGCCTTACTCTTTACCCCTTGCTACTGCCTTGGATTAGCCTCACTCCAGTCCGATGGACTTCATGGTGTGGAGCTTCAAGGACTTGACCTCAAGCGTGCCGGATTCGGCAACAAGTTTGATGGCTCGTGGGCCTTCGGAAGCGTAGCTGAAGGAGCTCATGGCCTGACGGCCGTCGTTTACGTACACTTCCACGCAGCCGCGATCCACGAACACGCGCAGCTTGAGCTCGCCGGAAGCCAGTTCTTCGGCGGAAAGCGGCGCGGTACGGTAGCCACGATCGCCCTGAGCTGCGGCCTGACGGTCGATCACCACGCGGCCGATCTGATCGTCGAACGCCACATACGTGTAAGAGCCATCCTCAGTCGCGTGAATCTTCAGACCGGCGCGTTCCGCGGTGGAGGCGTTGAGATCGATGGTCATTTCGATTTCAACGGCTTCGGCATCGTCGGCAATGGTCTGCTCGCCATTGACGTCCAGCGAGATCGCACCGAAATCGGTGGTGTTTTCGCGCAAGCCCTCCATTTCGACAACCGGAGCGGTGTGCAGATCGCCGTCGGCGCCCAGGGTGATCTCACGCGGAAGGGTCAGGTTGCCGCACCAGCCGTCATCCTGCATCGGAATCGGCTCAACGAACGGGCTCATCCAGCCGTATACGATCTGGCGCTCGCCATCGTTGAAGGACTGCGGAGCGTAATAGTTGTGGCCGCAATCCCACAGGCGAAACTCGGTTTCCGGCTGGAACGCCTCGCCCGGGGTCCACGTGCCGATCATGTAGCCGGCGTTGGAAACGTTGCGGTTCATGAAACCGGAGGCCTTTGCGCCCATGGCGGAGAAGCCGATGACCCACTTCTCATTGCCCTCGGCGTCCTTGATCGGGAAGAAGTCCGGGCATTCAAGCATGAAGACGTTCGGATCCGGGTGTTCGAACAGCACACGCTCGTAGGTCCAACGAACCATGTCATCGGAGGAGAACAGCCACATCTGGCCGCGCTTTTCTACGGAGGAGACACCGAAGGTCATGTACCACTTGTCTCCGGTCTTCCATACCTTCGGGTCACGGTAGTGGTGGTCGACCTTATCGAGCGGGCAATCGATGATCATGCCGCGCTTGGTGGCGCTGGTCAGCTCGTCGTTGTCTGGTTCGGCGATCATCTGCACCTGCCAGTCGCCGCCGGTGTTGTCGATGCCGTTGGCCCAGCGGTGGCCGGTGTAGTAGAACTTGAGCTCGCCGTCATCGCCGATCACTGCGGAACCGGAGAACACGCCGTCCTTTTCCTCTTCGAGAGTCGGGGCGAACATGATCGGCTCACGCTTCCAGTTGAGCATGTCGTTGGAGGAGACGTGACCCCAGTGCATCGGGCCCCACTGGGTGCCGTACGGGTGCAGCTGGTAGAACACGTGCCAACGGCCCTTGTAGAAGCACAGGCCGTTCGGATCGTTGATCCAGCCGCCGTTGGAGGCGATGTGGAACTTCGGATACCAACGGTTGTTGCGCGCGGCGGCCATGGCTGCAACGCCCGCCTCCGCCTGTGCCAGAGCCTCGCTGTGGTTCTTGATTTCGTGAAGGACGGGTGCGTCCGGGGTGAAGCCAGTCATCGTTGAATAGCCTTTCTTGTGATTGTTGAATTGCTGCTTATTGAGTTTTGAGTAAAAGTTGTAAGAATGCTGCCCGAAGCGGAAAAAGGGGAAACGCTTCGAGCAGCACGATTCAGTTATGTTCTTGGCCGGACTTGCGATTGCGTTCAGGCGTTCGCTTCTGCAGCGGCCTGGGCCTTGAGCTGCTTGTCGGTGTAGAACGGATCACCGCCGACTTCCTGGTCGTCCTTCTTGATCACGAAGAAGCCGTAGATCAGGGCTGCCAGCACGATGCCGGAGATGGTGAAGAAGGTCGGGCGATCGCCCATGGCGTCATGCAGGGCGCCCATCGGGGTGGAGAAGATCACCTGGCCGATCTGGGAAGCGATCTGGAAGCCCACCATGTACAGGGTTGCCGACAGCTTGGTGTCGAAGTGCAGAGTGAAGTAGCGGAATGCCGGCAGGCAGAACAGCGGAACCTCGATGGAGTGGAACAGCTTGACGATGGAGACGCTGACCGGATCGTGGAACACGCCGCACAGGCCGATGCGCAGGAACATCACGGTTGCACCGAGCAGCAGGGAGTTGCGCACGCCGATCTTCTTCATGATGATCGGAACAACACCCATCATGGCGGACTCGAGGAACACCTGGAAGGAGTTCAGGGTGCCGTAGGTGGCGTTGCCGATTTCAGTGGTGGAGAAGAGGGAAGCGTAGTAGTTCGGGAACATCTGCTGATCGAACACGGTATAGAAGGTGTTGGTGAACAGCATGAAAACGATGAGCACCCACAGGGTCGGCATCTTCAGAACGGAAATCATTTCCTTGAAGGACGGGTTGGTCGGAGCCGCGTTCGGATCAGCTTCCTTCTTGAGCTCTTCCTTCTGCTCGGCCGGAACCCAGAAAGCGTAGATGCACAGCATGCCGAGGCCGCAGATGGAGCCGACCCAGAAGTTCAGCAGCGGGTTGATATTGAACAGGAAGCCTGCACACAGCGCCACGATGGCGTAGCCGAATGAGCCCCAAGCTCGGGACTGGCCGTATTCGAAGCCGAACTTGCGGGAGTAGCGTTCGGTGAGTGCCTCGAACAGGGAGCAGCCGGCCATGAAACCTGCGGACAGCACGATGGAGCCGATGAGCACGCCGATGAAACGGGTGGTGCCGCCGGCTGTCAGCATCGGGGCATACACGAACTGCACGAACGGGCCGACGAGCGCTGCGATGGCGGAGACGAAGATCACGAGCTTACGCTTGATGCCCAGTTGGTCCTGGATGGCGCCGTAGGCGAACATGATGACCAGGGTTGCCAGGGAGTTGATGGAGTAGATCTGGCCCTGCTCGGCGGAGGTCATGCCCAGACCGTGGGCCGGGTCGGTAAGCCAGCGGGAGAAGAAGGACCACCAGATGCCCCACGAGCAGAAGAACATGAAGATGCCGAAGGAGCTCTGCAGGTAGGAAGGATTCTTCCATGCAGATCGAGTTGTACTTGCCATGTTGTTGTTTCTCTGTTTCTCTTTGTTTGTGCCGCTGCCGCGCGGCACCTCGGTTGTGTGCCGATGTTGTGTTATGCCGTCATTCACCCAGCTGCCGTGCCAAGTGGATGAACATGGTTAAATAATAGCGCGTCAAATGATTGACGTCAATCGATTGACGTAAGTAATTCCAACGCTTTTCGGAAGTGTTGGAATTAAGCCGAAATGGGGGATAAAAAAGAAGGCCTCTCGGCGTGTCGTAGCGGACACGTCAACAGGCCTTTCATGTGGTCTTAGATCGCGAAACTTAGCTGCGAACCGATCCCTTTTCTATCAGCGCGCAATGGATCTTCGCAGGAATCGGCGAATCCAACGGCGGCATGGGAGCGGTGGTATTCGGCCAAGACGAACTGTCGACGGGCTTGCGTTCGATCATCGAAATAAGCTTGCATGCGGCCCAATAACCCATCTCATAGTGGGGCAGTTCCACCGTGGTCAGCTGCGGTTCCAGCGTTTCGGCGAGCACGCGGTGGTTGTCGACGCCGACGATGGAAACGTCCTTGCCGACGGTCAGTCCGCGGCGTGCCGCACATTCGTACACATACCATGCGCGCGCATCATTGAAACAAAAGAAACCGTCGGGATTGCGTTCGTCAAACAGTTTGTCGACGGCACGCAACGCAGGACCATTATTGAGCACATTGCATACCAGCGAAGGATCATAGGCGAAACCGGAATCCTGCAATGCCGCCTGATACCCGGAAAAACGGCCATCCTGCGCAATCATGTTTTCCGAGCATCCGATGTAGGCGATACGCTTGCAATCGGCCTGAATCAGCCGTTTCGTGGCATCATAGGCGATTTGGAATTCGTCCGGCTCGATGCTGGGAATCTGGTTGTCGGCATCGGTGGCATCCACCATCACCACCGGATAATCGCCGAGCGAGGCTGGCACGCTCGCAATGCGATTCGACATCTTCGAATAGAAGAAACCGTCCACGCCATACCGTTTCAGCGTGGCGATTTCGTTCTCTTCGCTCGCCCTGCCATCGGTGCTGACCGTGATGATCATGTACCCGTAGGTGCTTGCCGCGTCTTGCGCGCCCAGAATGATGCCGCCTGCGTACGGCGTGGTGGCAACTTCCTCGCTGATGAAGCCGAGAATTCGCGTGCGGCAAGTGCGTAGGCTGCGCGCCAGAGGATTGACCGTGTAGCCGAGTTCGTCTGCCTTCTCGCGTACGAGCGCGGCCAAAGGGGCTTTCACACGTCCTTCATCCCTGCCGTTAAGCACCAGGGAAACAGTGGAAATGGACACCCCTGCCGCTTCGGCAATTTCCTTCATCGTAGTCATATTCGCTACACTATACCCAAATCAATAAGAAAAGCGCGCCATTCCTTATAAATAGCGCGCTTTTCGATTTTTCTGACGATCTAACAGTTTATTGCCTGATTTATTCCGACAGGATTTCGTCCACAAGCGCCTGCTTGGCGTGGATCTGACCTTCGAAACCTGGGCGAATGTCGAGACGGATCACCACGTCGGTGCGATAGCCCTGGCCAGCCAGCTTCATGGTGGCGTCGCGAATCACCTTGAGCACGTCGTCGATGTCGCCTTCGATGTTGGTGAACATGGCGTTGGTTTCACTCGGCAATCCGGATTGACGGATCACGTCGACCGCCTGCGCCACGTACGTGGACTTTTCAGGGCTTGCGCCGGCGGGGGAGATGGCGACTGCGGCAAGCGTGTTGATATACGGTTTGCCGGTTTCCGGGTTGATCGGCACTTCCTGCTTTTCCGCATTGCGATCAAGGGTCATGTTCGTTCCTTTCGTTGCGTTCCTATCGGCCTGATACGACTTGGATTGGTTGGTGCGGATTTGGCTGTCAGCGCCATTTCCAAGCGTGATCCATCGGTCCGGATCCGTGACCGAGGTCAAGCTGCGCCTCCAAGGCGCCCGTCAGATACAGTTTTGCACTATCGACGGCTTCCGGCAATGTCTCGCCAAGCGCCAGATGCGATGCGATCGCCGAAGACAGCGTGCATCCGGTGCCATGCGTGTTCGGATTATTGATACGACGCGCGCGGAACCAAGTGACTTTGCCGCTCGGTTCAACGAGCACATCGCTGGCATCCTGCGTGCCATGACCACCTTTGACGAGCACCGCGCAGCCGAAATGGCCGGCGAGCATATGGCCTGCCGTCACCATGTCGTTCTCACTGGAGATGCTCTCGCCATTCTCGTAGTCGATCGCGTCGGCACCCTGCTCGACGGCCAACTCGCACAGCGCCTGGGTTTCCGGCATATTTGGCGTGATGACGGTGGCCAGCGGGAACAGCTTGGAAGTCAGTGCCGCAATCGCGTCATCTTCGATAAGCTTCGCGCCGGACGTTGCCACCATTACCGGATCAAGCACGATATTCGTGGCACCATGCGCAATCAGACGGTCGGCGATCACGTTGATGAGCTCCACGCTCGACACCATGCCGATCTTCACCGCGACCGGCGGAATATCTTCAAATACTGCGTCGATTTGCGCGGCGAGCATTTCCGGAGGAGTGTTCGTGACCATGGTCACGCCTGTGGTGTTCTGCGCGGTCAGCGCCGCGATGGCGGTCATACCGAACACGCCATTGGCAAGCATGGTTTTCAAATCCGCCTGAATGCCGGCACCGCCGGAGGAATCCGATCCCGCGATGCTCAATACCGGTGCCAAAGTGCTGGTCATGAATGACTCCTTACTTGCTTTTGCTTGCTTATGATGCGAAGTTCTGAAATATTCGTGATCCGTGATTGCTATTTGCGCAGTACGTGCCCATGCTTTGCATCACCGCGCACTGCCTTCCATCGCGAAACCATATTGCGGGTCGCCTCTTCCGGATCGCTTGCGCCGGCAATGGCCGACACCACAAACCAGCCGGCCGCCTTCGAATGTGCGAGCATCTCCATATCGTTGGCGGTCACTCCACCGCCGACCACAACCGGAAAATCACTCGCATCGCAGATCGCATTGATCTGCGCCTCGTCGAGCGTATGCCCGGAACCATCGTTGCCACCAACGGAAGCTTCCGGCTTGGTAGTGGACACGTGCAACGGGCCGGCCCCGATGTAGTCGATGCAGCCGGCAGGCAGCTCGTTGATCAGCTTCACCAGGCTTTCCGTTTCGGCAGACAAGCCCACAATGGCATCTTCCCCAAGCAACGCGCGGGCTTCCTGCGGTTCCAAGTCGGTTTGCCCAATATGCACGCCGTCAACTTTGATGCCCTTGTGACGTGCCTGCCAAACTACATCCACGCGATCGTCGATCACAAACGCCACGGAATCGGATTTGCCGTTGTTCTCGATAACCTGCGCGATATCGCGTGCCATGCTGGTGATGTCTTTCGCGTCGGTGTTCTTGGCTCGCAGCTGGATGAACGTTGCACCCCCGCGCAACGCATCCTCAATCACACCGGTAATAGTGCGGCTCTTGCAATCCTGCGGGCCGACCACAAAGTAGGCGCTCATATCGAATGTATCGCGCATCGATGCATATGAATAATTGTTCATATAATCAACCCTTCTCGGTAAGTGATTCAGAAAACCTACAATGTGAACCGGCAATCGTCCATATTTTCCACATACGCAATTGCCGAACCCTGCATGATATGCCGAATACCATGCAGGGTTCGGCAAAGCCTAGTCGATGATGATTTCGGAAGCGGCGACTTCCTCGGCGGTGACGTTCCAAAGCGCGTCAAGCAGCGCCACTTGGAAAGATCCGGGACCGGACGATTTCGCTTCGGCGATTTCGGAAGCCCTGTTATACAGCAATGATGCCGAAATCGCGGCGACAAGCGGTTCGGCCACGGCCAGATACGTTGCGGTAACGCCGCCGAGCGAACAGCCGGCGCCGGTGATCTTCGTCATCATCGCGCTGCCGCCGGGCAAACGGAACACGCGCTCGCCGTCAGTCACCAGATCGACTGCTCCGGAAACGGCCACCGCGCCGGCTCCAACAGGGGAGTATTTCGCAAGATGACGAGCCACTCGTTTGGCCGCGTCAACGGCGGAATCGACTTCGTCGACGGCTTCCACGCCTGCCGGGCGAGTGCCGGGAACGGTGGAATCATGCTGTGCCAAACCCCACATCGCATCGAGCGCGATGATTTCGCTCGCATTGCCGCGCACAATGGTCGGCGGGTATGTGCGGAACGATTCGAGAATGGCGGTACGGGTTTTGCCGATGCCCGCGGCGACCGGATCAAGTACCCACGTCTTGCCGTTCTTGTGCAGTTTGTAGGCGATTTCCGGTAGCGCGTCCTTGAAGAACGGCAGGAGTGTGCCCACATTGATGTAGTTCGATCCGGCGATTTCCGCGGTGTCGATCACGTCGTCAGGCAGGAAGCTCATGGCTGCGGTGCCGCCGGCGGCCAGCTGCGCGTTGGCCACAAGATTCATCGTTACGAAATTGGTGAACGACTGTGCCAAAGGTGTGGTTTCGCGTACGTCGTTTACTGCCTGCGCAATCTGTTCACGCAATGCAGCTGCATATGAGTCATCGCCCATTGTCTGCTCCCTACGTTGGTCCTAACCAACAGGTTCAAAGGGTCAGGCATTTGCCTATCTCAGCTTCCGCTTTCGCCGGAAGCCCCCCTGCATGTACATAACATACCTAACCTATACAAAGGTGCTGACAGTGGCACGTTTTGCATAAACGAACAATCGACACGTTCCAGTTGGATGCCGGTCCACCTGTTATCTGCGCGTTGCGCCGTCGGGCCAGTCGATTCCAGGATCGGGCGAATGCAATACGTTCTCGTAAATGTCGTTGCGCACGTAAATTTCGCAGGCGCCTTCCGACCATGTGCTTTTCCAAGGTGTCTTGGTTTCGGCGATTTTGATTTTCGTGTAATGGTTTCTGTCGTAACCAAGGTCGGAGAAGAAAAATGGCTGATACAGAGTGTCGTAGAATTCGGGTTCGCCCCACGATTTCCATGTTTCGATGTCTTTCTTTCCCGCATAGGGGTCAACGCACCATTCCCACGACGAATAGCTTCGTCCCTTGTATGCATTGGCAAGAAGCGTATGGTCGAAGTAAGGGGCTGAATCGATAAGGGTGCTGCCGTACCAAGAAGTGTAGTCGATGCAGTCGGTGCCGCCGCAATATCCGCCTTTGTCGATGATTTTGTTGATTTCTGGATTGGAAGCGGTGTCGTTCTTGCTGACGCGTGTCCAGCCTGCCATCCAACGGTATTGCTCCAAATGGTTGGTTTTGATAAAAGACGCTACCGCCCGGGAAGACGAATAGTCGTACCGAATATCGCAAATACTGGCGCTTGCCGTCCAATACACGCTGACAAGCATGAAGATAAGACCGAGGATTTTGAAGAAACGGAGATACCGTTCCGTTTTCTTCGGTCCAAGAAGAGTCATAACACGGTTGTTGAGATTACGGATCCACTGAGGCCAATCGTTGGAATTGATTTTTTCGATATCGCAATCGATGGCGAGAATGGCGATGAAGAATCCCAAGATGATTCCCGCATGATGCATGGAAAGATGCGCGGTGAACGCAACGCTTATACCCAAGTATGTGGTGAGCAGCAATGATGCGGTTTTCCGGCGTAGGCAAATCTGAATAAGAAAACACCACATCAGGCATGACATTACGCACGGCATAAACAGCTCGCTTGGCGTGAGAGCGATGAACTGCATATTGCCATCCGACAGGGTTGAAGTGAACAACGTCTCGGAAGGCATTACCAGCCAGGTGTTGAATACGGAAACCCATGCGGGTGATGTTGTTGCAGTGCCATGTATGTCAAAGTCACCGTGGTATGTGCCGGGTGCGGGGAGTACGTTGAGGAGCAGTATAATGGCGAATACCAGTAGCAGAACAAGTCCTGCGAAACGCTGCTTGTTTTTTATAAGCGAGCGTTCGCCGCAGAGAAATTGAATCGTCCAATTCAAGGCAAGCATGCCGGCGATTGCCAATCCGTAAGAGCTCGTGGCGCATAGCAGCATCATGCTGAGTATGACTGGCCATGGCTTGGTGTTGCGGTTGTTCCAATTGATGGCTATGAGCAGCATTGCGGCGATCATAAGCGCATATGGTCTGGAAGTTACGCCATACTGGTAGCAAAGAAAATAGGAAAATGGCAGTATTACCTTTAGTAATTCGGGTAGTTTCGTTTTGAATTCCAAAAGCCAGATCATCAGCGCGGCGCACATAAGATTGAGGGATTTCAATCCTATTTCGTAAGGCATGCCAAGTTTGGCGGGAATGGCAAGCAGCATCCACCAAAGAGGTGGGTGTCCTTCGTAATGGGTGCGTACGGTAAGCAGTTCCTTCCATGAGCAATCACGTGCGATCAGCCAAGCTTGCGCCTCATCAAACCATGGTTCGTGAAAACACGACACGGTGACGGTCACTGTCACGTAGGCGATGAAGACAATGCAGTGCAGCCGTTGTTCGGCGAACCAGGTGAAGAGTCTTTTTCGAAGGTTCGTCGCGCGGTTCGCCGAAACGTCAGGCTGGATGATGGTTGGTGTTTCTGCTGTGTTGCTCATGATAGGTGTAAAGATGGTGTATGGGTACGGCGAGGTTAGAAGGAGGAGCGGGCGCCGCAGAGTTTTTCGAATTCCTCGAGGACCTGCACCTTGGCAAGAGCGTCTTCGAAGGTGATGACGCCCTTGTTGACGAGTCTCGCCAGATCTTGGTCAAGCGTATGCATGCCTTCCTTTTCGCCGGATTGCAGCACGGTACGAATCTGATGCGCCTTGCCTCCGCGAATCAACGCGGCCACGGCCGGAGTGTTGATCATCACTTCGGTGGCAGGAGCGCGGCCATGCCCGCTGGCACGTGGAATCAGGGTTTGCACGACCACCGCGCGCAGAGTGGAGGCCACCTGCACGCGAATCTGCTGCTGCTGATTTTCCGGGTACACGTCGATCAGACGGTCCACGGTCGAACCGGCGTCCTGCGTGTGCAGGGTGGCGAACACCAAGTGGCCGGTTTCCACGGCGGTCAACGCGGTGGAAATGGTTTCGAGGTCTCGAAGCTCGCCCACTTCGATAATGTCGGGATCTTCACGAAGCGCGCGTTTAAGCGCTTCCGCGAAACTTTTGGTGTCGGTGCCCACTTCACGCTGGCTCATCACGCAACGCTTGTGTTGATGCACGAATTCGATCGGGTCTTCAATGGTGATGATATGGTCGGCGCGTTCGGCATTCGCTCTGTCGACAATCGCGGCGAGCGTGGTGGATTTGCCGGAGCCGGTCGGACCGCATACGAGCACGAGTCCACGCGGCAGTAACGCCAGATCGGCGATATGCGGGTCGAGACCAAGCTCCTGCGCGGTTTTGATTTCCGTGGGAATGGTTCGTAATGCCGCGCACACGCCCAAACGGTCGCGGTATACGTTGACGCGGAATCGCAGCAGATCGCCGATGGAGAATGAAATATCAAGTTCCAAATCGTCTTTGAACCGTTCCATCTCCAGCTCGTTGGTCATCACTTTGATGGCTTCATACGTGCGGTCCTTGTTCCACACGCTCAGCCCTTTGGCGGGGCGCAGCTTGCCATCCACGCGCAGCATTGGCGGATCGTTGACCACCAGATGAAGATCGGACGCGTTCAATTCCACCAGCTGGCATATGGCAGCCACGAATTCCGGATCCGCATCGGGATGTTCGGCATGCAATGTTTCTTTGACCTGGTGCGCTTTGATTCTGCGTTGTCCGGGAACAGCGTCCTCGTCGGAATCATTGGTTTCGGGCACTATGAAATCCACGATTAGCCTGTTGCTCATATTGGGTTGCGGTCTGGCAGCGGGCGCAGGCTGCGCAATATGGTTGATGGCGGAAGGCTGCATGGTCTGCGTGTTCTCCTCGTACGCCGCATAGTCGTCCGGCTGTTGCGCGAACGGCGTGCCGCCTGGAATGAATGATGGCGGATCGCCGTCGATTTGCTGGATCGGTCCATGATACTCGAATGCAGGGGTGACTTCCGTCACGTCATCGTCGAATTGCAGATTCTGCTGATCCACGGCTTCGTTTTCCGGGGTTTCCGGAAAAGCGGTGTCGTAGGAGAGTTCCTGTTGTTCTGCAATGAGCGGTGTTTCCGCAGGCCGTGTCGGAGCGGGCTGCGGTTCCGCTACAGATTGTGATGCAACGGCTTGCGGGGCAGCTGACTGTTGCATAGGCTGCCGCTGTGCGCTCTGTTGAGGCTCGGCCGCCGGCTGTTGCTCGACCGCGGCCTTAGGCATGGGGTCGGGAACGGTACCGGAACCATGCCGCAACGCGGGCATGGCGTCAAGCGACGCGAAAATATTGCGCAAACTGTCATCGTCAGCCTGAATCGCATTGTCGGGCGACCAATGGCGTCCCCTACGCGGATCCTCGTTGAATGAAGGAGCGGTACTGGGAATGGTCACACCTTTCAAACCAGACAAATCGGTGTTCGCATCCCAAGTCGGCTGCGCATCGGGATCCGTCGCGGTGTTCATTTCGGTTTTCAGCTCGGGTTGCTGTTCAATATTGGTCATCATTGTCCTTTATGTATGTTGAAAACGCAGTCACACGATTACACAACTACACGGTCACGCGAAGCACTTCATCCACGGAAGTAATGCCTTGCAGAACCTTCTGCCAGCCATCCTCACGAAGCGACGTCATGCCTTTCGACTTGGCCGCCTGCTCGATTTCCAGCGACGTGGCGCCACGCGCGATCAAATCCTCCATCTGCGTGTCCACGCCCATTACCTGCTGAATGGCCACACGCCCGTGATATCCGGTGTTGGAACATTCGCGGCAACCCATCGCACGGTACACGGTCGGCAACGGAGAGCCGGGCGTATATGGCACCCCCATCATCTTCAACTCCACGGGAGTGGCCGTATCGGCCTTCCGGCATTTCTTGCACAGGCGCCTCGCCAGACGCTGCGCCATCACCGCAGCCAGCGACGAGCTCACCAAAAACGGTTCCACGCCCATTTCCGTCAAACGCGTCACCGCACTCGGAGCATCATTGGTGTGCAACGTGGACAGCACCAAATGGCCCGTCAGCGAAGCCTCGATCGCAATGATCGCCGTCTCCTCGTCTCGAATCTCACCGATCAGCACCACATCAGGATCGGCACGAAGAATCGAACGCAACGCGGCGGCAAAGGTCATACCCGCCTTATTGTTCACCTGCACCTGATTGATGCCCTCCATGCGGAATTCCACAGGGTCTTCAACCGTGATGATGTTGATTTCCGGGCGGGCCACATCGCCCAACGTCGCATACAACGTGGTCGACTTACCCGAACCGGTCGGACCAGTCACCAACACCATGCCGTACGGGCGGTTGTACGCTTTGGAAAACACATCGAAATTGCGTTCGCTGAAATTCAGATCCTCCACTTTGAGATTGCCCGAAGGCGTGCTCAAAATACGCATGACGATTTTCTCGCCCCACACCGTAGGCAATGCCGCCACGCGAAGATCAACCTTCTGACCGTTGTGACGTACGGTAATACGGCCATCCTGCGGCTTGCGGCGCTCGCCGATATCCATTTCGGCCATGACCTTAATGCGGCTGATCACACCTTGGGTCATGGCGCGTGGCGCTTTTTGGAAGATATGCAACACGCCGTCGATGCGGTAGCGTACGAGCAGACCGTCTTCCTGCGGTTCGATATGGATATCGGAGCAGTGGTCGTCGATGGCCTGGTTGATGAGCAGACTTACGAAGCGTGCCACGGGGGAGGCGTCTTCGCTGTCGTCTTGTTCAAGGTCGACTTCTTTTTTCGCGGTCGCGGCGATCTCGTGCGATAGTTCGGTCAACTCCGCATTGGCGCGCAGGAACCGGTTGATGCAGTCGCGTACCTGCGATGGCATGGCGACCATGGCGATGACGGGCATGCCGGTTGTTGCGGAAACATCGTCTACCGCGGCGAAGTTTTTCGGATTCGCCATGGCTACGGCGATGCGCCCGTTGACGATGGAAAGCGGCAGAAGCTGGTTGCGTCGGCACAGATCGTCGGGAACCATGCTGATGACTTCTTTGTCGATCTGGTATTCGTTGAGGTCCACGAACGGCAGGCTCATGCCTTGCGCCAACGCCATGGCATATTGGCGTTCGGTCTGTTCGTCCATGCCCTCGGTGGACGTTGGCATGGCGGGAAAATCTCCGGTGACGTCGCTTGTCGTTGCCGCATGGCGTGGTGTGCTCGGCGCGAACACCTGATGGATCTCGCCGGTTGTCGGCGCGATCGGATCCATACTTTGCGGGAAAGCGTTCGGCGTGTCGCTGTTTTTGTTTCGCCTGAGGAAGGGGAAACGGCCTCCCGAACCGGCGTCGCTCATAATGACCTCCTGCACCGCATGCGCGCTTATGCGCCTGTCATACGGCATAACATGAAACCCCAAGCAAACGGCAGCATTTGTGGGGCGGCTGATGTTCAGTTGTTCGAAGTCATGTGAGCTACAACGATTGCAGTATTGTGTACTGCTAAATCAGCATTGTAGCCGCAAAAACAGGTAAAAGCTAATCGGGGCAAAGTTTTTTGAGAAATATGTTGCTGTGAAAACGTTGGCAGAATATCGTGATACAGTAACTCATGTTTATGGCACCGCGTTTGGTTGCGTGCCGAATTCCTGCCGCTTCCAATGATGGGGTGGCATCTTGTGAAGGAGCTGCTCATGGAGTACAGCTTGCGCACAGCGGGAGACGCCCCCGATTCAGGGGTTGCGGCGAGTCGCGTCAATCGATTGCCAAAACGTGGCGAGTCCGGCTTCACGTTGGTGGAAGTGCTGGTGGCGATCGTGGTGTTGAGCATTACGGGACTTGCCGCCGCACAGTTCGCCATTACGGCCATTCGCACGTCATATGCGCAGCAGCAGCGGTCCACCGCCGTGTCGCTGGGCGACGACGGCATGGAAAGAATGCGTGCGCAGATCGCCAATGTAGACGCCAACCAATATCTCGATGAACTCATCAAAGGCATGGGGGAAACGTCCGTCACCGACGCGCAGAAGAATCTTTCCGACGTTGGCGCCATCGCGTCGCAATTGGCGGATCTGAGCTATACCAGTTCGCCTGATCCAGACAAGAGCAAGTATATTCAGCCGGTTCGTGCCACTGCGGGCAAGGACGCCAAGCATACCGAATACACGGTGAACACGGTGGTAGAGCGCTGTTTCCGTGCCAGCGGCGAGATCTCGTGCAAGACCGCATCTCAGCTGGGCATTTCCCGTAGTTCCGCAACAAGCTATACGGCCAATACCTCAACAAGCGCCACGGCCGACATTCTGGATCCGGGCAAAACGGTATCGGGCGCGTTCACGTTCGGTGCGCACACGTATATGCCCATGATCCGCGTGGTGGTGGGCGTCACATGGGACGACAACATGCATCAGGGCAAAACCTGCCTGTACACCACGTCGGAACTGCTGGATATTGGTGTCGACAACAAGCTCATCATCTAGTGAGGGGTTGCAATGAGCGGAACAACAAGCGGAAAACTGCGTATTCGCGCCGTCGCGCAACGTATGGTGCGCGGTGAAAGCGGCGTCACCTTGGTGGAGATGATGGTGTCGCTGTTCATCTTCGCCATCGTCTCCACCATGTTCACCACGGCGATCGTGCAATACCTGCATTCCACCAGTGCGGATGCGATACGAAGCAGGTCTTCCACGGAAATAGCCACGTCGGTGCAAAGCCTCGACCGGTATGTGCGCTACGCGGAGGGTGTTGAGTATGACGCCACGAACCATACGATCACCATGGTCACTCCGGGGGATTCTGGTGCGAAGCAGTGCGTGGTGATCACGTACCAGGACGCCACGTGGAAGAACGGTACGGTAAGCGATTACGGCAGCGTGAAGGTAAAAACGAAGCCGTATGATGCGTCCGTCACGTCATGGAGCACGCGCGCGGTGTTGGGGTCGGTAATGAACAACGAGTCGGGAGGCACGTCTGATGATTCGCTGTTCGCCTCGCGATTATTCACGGTGGATGGCACCAATCGGGTGGTGCGTTATTCGCCGGTGACGGGGTCGTATGTGAGCGGCAAGCCGGTCACGTCGAATACGTCCACGTCGTTCACCGCACGCAATGTGAAATCGGGTGGAACTGCAATCGATTTCACTCCGTGTGGCTGAGTGTTCCGCTAGGTCTTGCGGCAGACGGCTGGTTCCTTATGGAGCCAGCCGTTTTTTGTCGCCCCGTCAGCACCCTGCGACACGCCCGAAAAGGGTGGTTATTCCAGTTTTTTCAAAAAAACGTGACTGCAAAGATTTGCTGAGCGATTGTACTGAAAAACAAGCTATTTGTGGTGTTGTATTTTTTGTTGCACGATTTTGGTTTTGTGTTGTACCTTTTGTGTCCGCTTGAAAAAGTGTGATTTGCTTGATGGTTGTGAAGGGGGTTGTGGGGTAAACTAAAGCGCTTTTGTGCGGATGAAGGATGAGGGGAAAATGAATCGAAAATGAAACGCTCGTAAAACGATTGACGCCGGAATAATGGTTCTGCAAACGATGTCAATGCGGATAAAGTTAGGACTGTTGGTTATGTGAGCCAGCAGCCCCCACAAGGGGACGATCGATAGAAGAACGCCGCGAAGCTCCATCGTGGGATGCGAGCGGCGACCTTTCCCGAAGGAAAGAAGGATTCAATTATGAAGAGCGTGCGCAACGCACTCAACCGCCGCGCCAAGGGCGAAAAGGGCTTTACCCTTGTCGAGCTGCTCGTGGTGGTCATCATCATCGGCATCCTCGCCGCCATCTCCGTGCCGATCTACCTGAACCAGCGCAAGTCGGCCTGGAACTCCCAGACCGAGTCCGACGTCAAGAACGCCAGCCTCGTGGTTGAAACTGCGTCCACTGCCAACAATGGCAAGATTCCTACTCTGCCGGGCACGGATTGCACTCACACTAGTGCCTGCGACATTGATGGTAATAAGGTTACCGTCACGGAAGGTGTGAAGCTCCATTTCGCCACGACTGCAAATGGTGATGGATACATCATTACCGGAACGAACTCAAATGGAAAAACAACTTCAACATTTGTCTACGATTCAACCAATGGCACCGTCTCTGAAATTAAGCCTGCGAAGAATTAAGGCTAAGTGAATTCAGAAGTCAGAGTCTAAAGGTATCGGAGCGTATGAGGTATCGCTCCGATACCTTGTTCCATATCCATATTCGTTCTATTGTTCGTCAATCATTCCATGGGGGAGTAATGGCCAGGGAACAGGCGCAAGTGGCATTTCAAAACGGCACCAAGAAGTGGCGTTACAAGGGTGTTTCCGCTGACGGCCGCACCAAGCAGAAGGGCGTTATCGAAGCGCAGACGCGAGATCAGGCTATCGATCGCGTGAATAAGCTCGGTCTGATTCCAACGGAACTTGTTGACGTGAACGCAGGCACCGGTCTCAATACCAATATTGAAATCAAAGCGTTCGAAAAATATCCAAGCAAAAAAGACTTCGCGGTTATGTCACGTCAGCTTGCCACCATGGTGGCGGCAGGCGTCTCCCTGATTCGCGCACTGAATATCGTTACTGAACAAATCGGAAATGTGAAACTGCGCAATGCGGTACGTGACTGCATGCAGCAGGTTGAGGCGGGATCATCGTTTTCCGAAGCAATGGACAATAATCCCGACCATCTGTTCCCGCCCATTATGACCAACATGGTGCGGGCCGGCGAAACCGGCGGCTTCCTTGACAAATCCCTGATTACCGTGGCCGACAGCTTTGAAGCGGACGTGCGTTTGCAAGGTCAGATCAAAGGCGCACTGGCTTACCCGGTGGTGGTGCTCGGCATTGCTGTGCTGCTGGTGGGCGTGATGCTGCTGACCATCGTGCCCATGTTCGACAGCATGTATGCGTCGATGGGCGCGGAACTGCCATGGGTCACGCAGATCATGGTTGATATGGGCAAGGCCGCACCGGTTGGCATTCCCGTGATCATTGTGTGCGCGGTGGCGTTCGTCATGTTTTGGAAGCGCAATCGCAACAAAGACATCATTCGTACCTGGTGGGATCCGTTCACGTTGAAGGCGCCCGTGTTCGGCAAACTGACCACCAATGTGGCATTGGCGCGATTCTGCAACAATTTCGCATCCATGCTCGCTTCGGGCGTGCCCATTCTGCAGGCGCTTGACATTGTCGGATCCACATCCGGCAATTATGTAATCGACGAAGCGTCCAAACGAGTGTCTCGACTCGTGGAACGCGGCTATAGGCTGGCGGACAGTATGGGTACCGAAAAAGTGTTCCCGAACATGATGGTGCAGATGGCGGCGATCGGTGAGGATTCCGGCGCCATCGACCAGATGCTCGCCAGCGCGGGCAAAGCGTATGACGAAGAAGCGCAATCCATCGCCAAACAGCTCACTTCGTTGCTGGAACCGTTGATGATTCTGGTGCTCGGTAGCGTGGTTGGCTTCATGGTGGTGGCATTGTACATGCCGATGTTCTCCATGTTCGACGCCATCAACGGGCAAGCGTAAGCGAAAGCGGGAAGGTTGAACATGAAGAACGGATTGTGGGCCGGACTCAACCGCAGGTATCGTGCCAGATTATGCCAACGCATGGGGGAGCGGGGCGCGGCCATGATGCTCGCGGTACTGTTCGTAATGGTGGTGCTCACCACGTCGGCACTGGTAATGACCATACTGCTTTCGCAAGCATTGCCGTACAGGAATAATAAGGAGAACGCGCAAGTCGGGTATGCCGCCGAATCTGGACTCGAAGTGGCATTGAGTTTCCTGCGCGAAGCGGAAGCAAGCAAGGACTATAAGAAACTGCTACCGTCGACCGCATCAAACACTGGCAATGCCAGCTTGGATGAGACCTTCACTACAGCATCGGACGGGTCGGTGCTGCTCAACAATGCGGAAGTCAGCAACGACGTGTCGGTGCTGCTCAACAATGCGGAAGTCAGCAACGACGTGTCGGCAACGGGCGTGAGCTCGTTCACTCCAGACGATATCTCGTACCGAGTGCAAATCGGATATTATGACGACGATCCAAGCTCATCGCCGGCCAAACGACTCACATCCGAAAGCGAGCTGAAGAACGCGAAATATGCGTGGGTGCGTTCCTACGGGTATATCAACAGGTATCCGAATGGGCGAAGCGCGGGTACGGAAACCAGCGCGCGCCGAGCCATGAGCGCCATCTACCAATTCGAGACAGCGAGCGGTGATGACAGCTACGTGATTTCCACCAAGGGTGGACGTCTCGGTATGGGCTTCTACGCGGCAGCGCCAAACAACGAGCGCCGTACCAACCAGCCGACCTGGAAGGAAATCGCCTCATATGATGTCGATGAGAACGGTGATCCGACCGGCATGGTGAACTATGTCAACAAGCCTGGCTCCAAGAATGCGGCCGACGCTATGAGCAATACCATCACTATGAATCCGGCAAACCAAACTTGCATGCTTGCCACCACCAAGCCTGTAGACAAGGTCGAAACGCTTGACGCCATGCTTGACCCGAACGGCAAGCCGGTGGAAGGATCGGCGTTGGTGATTCTTATGCAAGCGCATAAGAAAGACTCCAGCAGCGACGACCTGTATTACACGGAACAGTGCAAAGCCAACGGCGCCTACAAAGACCTGAACACATGGGTGTATTGGAAGGATAATTCCATTCGCCCTGCATACAATCTGACATTGTGCGTTACCGGAGCTGACATTACGCATGTTGGCGGAGGCACTGCAGGAGCCGCCACATTGCAGAAATGCGGCGAGTCGTACGGCCCCAACTACCAAAGCGACTATTACACCGATCCTGACAAAAAAGCGCAGCAAGACGAAAAGAACGATCCGTCAAGCCTGCTTAACAAATACCAGAAGTGGGCGTTCTATAACGGTTTCATCAATGCGGGCTACTACAACGAGCTAGATAGCGTGCGCGATGAGGCGAACAAGTATGATGCGTCTCTGCCGGAATCGCAAGGCTATGCCGTTGGCGGTGTGCAAATGCAGAAGAAGACCCGCTTCCAAGTGTTGGAAGTTTCCAACAAGGCGAATGTGGGCGCCACTATTCAATATCTGAGCGGCGGTCACTGGGCGTCCAACGTCGATGATGCTGTCGATTTGACTCCGCATTTCCTGATGGTGTCGAAGTGGGATTATTCGCTCACCGACGTGAAATCCTGGTTCGACGTGAACGGTGATTTCGAAGACGCCACCGCATCGTTCGGACAGGCGGGAGAAGCCGGCTATGCCACGAAGCAGATCGTCAATGAAACGTCCGGATTCTGCATTTCGTCATCGCAAGACGGATTCGACGCATACACGTCAACCTGCCGAGTGGGTGGCGGTGATTTCAACCCATACTGCTACCACAACACCATCAATGGCAATCCGGCGCAATCATCTTCCGATCTGCATCAGATCGACTACTGCGGGGTGTCCGATTCCACCAAGCGTAAAACCGATCAGGCCGAATATGTTGAAGACACGTCGAGTGACGGCAGTGGCGTGAACACGCAGATTTGGACGATGGTGAACGGGTCGAAGCGTTGCTATGGGTTCGGCGGTTCGGGCAAATTCCAACTTATGGAATGCTCGGCTGCGCCAACATTCACCCGATACAACGAAAAAGCGTCTGACGAGCACAGTAAAGGTACGTTCCAACTCAACGGTCAATGCCTGACGGAAGTGTATCCGGGAGACAAAATCGACGGCAATCCCTCATACTCCGGACGTATCGACGGGCATGCCGACGTGATTATGGCCAAATGCGGATCGGCACGAGACTTTTTGAACCGAGAAATCAAATCGCAGGTGTGGAATGCCTCGGTTAACCTCGGAACAGGCGGCTCAGGCGGCGGCGTGATTTATGGCGGTGGTAGTTCTACCACATTGGAGCCATCCTCCACCAAAGGCTACGTGACATCCAAAGAACTGAACCCGTCCACTATCGCATGGTGAGCGCTGCGCGAGATGGATGTGAACATGAGCATTGTGAACGATACGCCAACTGTGGTGCTGCTACTCGTGGCATCGCTGGTAATCGGCTGCATTTTCGGATCGTTTCTGAACGTGGTGATTTGGCGCGTGCCCAACCACATCAGCTTGGTAAATCCGAAACGCAGTTTCTGCCCGAACTGCGAAGCCCCGATCGCATGGTATGACAATATTCCCATCATTTCTTGGCTGGTGCTCGGCGCGAAATGCCGGCATTGCAAAGAACCGATCGCCGTACGCTACCCGATTGTGGAAGCGTTGGGCGGACTGTCGTTCCTCGCCGTCACCTTGGGGGCGCTATTCGGCGCGTATTCGCCATGGATATTGCCGGAACTCTACGTATTCGCAGCGGTTTCGATCGTGATCGCATACATTGATTTCGACCATCATCTGATCCTCAATGTTGTGCTATTGCCAACGCTGATTGCAACACTGGCACTGCTGGCTTTGGCATCACTCGGTACGAATGAGTGGAACAGGCTCGGTCGCGCTGTGATATGTGCGATAGTGCTCGGCGCGTTCTACCTATTGCTTTCCATCATATGGAAAGGTGGCATGGGCGATGGCGATATCAAACTTGCGTTCATACTTGGCTTGATTACGGGCTGGCTCGGATGGTCGCAATTCATCATCGGGGCGTTCGCAGCCTTCTTTATTGGAGGATTCTTAAGTCTTGTGCTGATTATCGGCAAAAAAGTCGATATGCATGGAGGCATACCGTTCGGACCGTCCATGCTGCTCGGCATATGGCTTGGCATATTCGTCGGGGCTCCGATCGCCACACTGTACTTGCAAGTGACGGGACTCGCCTGAACCAATCCCCAGCCAACCTGCAACACGTTATATATAAGGAGAGAGCATGAGATCAATAACGGCGCTGTCGATCGCGAACGACGCCATCCGTGCGGCGGTCATAGCAGACCCGTATTCGGATCTGCCCACCATCAAGCATTTCCAGGCGATCCCGTTGCCGAACGGAGCCGTAGTGGATGGCGAAGTGGTCGACCATGATGTGGTGGCCGGACTGCTGAACACACTGGTGAAGCGATTCAAATTCCCCCGCGAGGACACGGCTCTCGTCTACTCCAGCCGACGCATGGTGTTTCGCGAGGCGGACTTTCCCTACATGTCGCTGAACGATCTGAAATCCACCTTGCCTTTCCAAGCCAAAGGCATGATTCCGCTGCCTATTGAGGAATCCGAGCTCGACTTCGTGCCATTGAACGTCATCGACAGCGAACAAGGCAAACAGTTGCACGGCATACTCGTGGCGACATTGCGTAACGGACTGGAAAAAACCGCGCGCACAGCCGAAGACGCGGGATTTGTGATCACATCGATCGATGCGGGCCCGTTCGCGCTTGCCAGACTGTTCGTCGACACCAACCAGCAGCAGACCGAAGCGGTGGTCAACATCAGCGGCAACGGCACCGACGTGATCGTGCTCGAAAACGGGCAGCCCGCCTACATGCGCGTCGTGCCATCCGGCGCGGATGACGTGACTGACGCCATCGCCAACGCGCTCAGTATCTCATTCGAAGACGCCGAACGCATCAAAAACCAGATCGGCCTGCAAAACGTGACCGGCGACGAACGACTCGAAAAAGCCGAGGAAGTCATCCGCGAAACCACGGCGCAGCTGATCGTCGGCATCCGCAATACGCTCAACCTGTACGACGTGGACCATGCGGGCGGCACCATCAGCGGCGTGGTGCTTACCGGAACCGGCGCACGGCTGATCGGACTGCCGCCGGTATTGGCCAGTTCCATCAACAAAGTGGTGCGGATCGGCGACCCCTTCATCCGTTTCCGGCTTTCCAAAGAAGTGGAACGGCAGAACATCATGGCGCACGCGATCGATTTGGGCGCAGTGCTTGGACTGGTAATCGGAAAGAAGCCGAGGTGAACGGACGATGAGCAGAAAAAACAACGGAAGCATGAAGCAGATCGGCAGCTCCCACCGCGGTCGACGCGGCAAAATCAAGGATAATCCGAATCCTGAAACCAGTGATGGCGAGAAAACCTCGATTTTGTCGATGAATATTTCCGACATCGGCAAAGCGCTGCGTGCGAGCAGTTCGAAAACCTCCAAAAAGGCTGATCTGCCCGCCGAATGGAATGTGCGCGCCAACCTGCTGCCACGTTCCATCGTGACGCTCAACCGTGATCGTGCCATCAAATACTTGCTGTCATACGTGCTTATCGTGGTGGTGGTTGCGGCCATTGCCATCAGCGCGGGCATGGCGGTGCGCGTGAGCTGGGCCGACCATCGCGTGGAGGAGGCACAGGCGAAAACCCTGTCGTTGCAGAAGGAAAAGGCGGAATTCAAAGACGTGGAAGACACGTTGAACTCGCTGTCCGATTCGCAAAGGTCACGTATCGCCGCGCTCTACGACGAAATGGATTGGATGAAGGTGGTGGATTCGCTCAATGGCGCGCTGCCAGCCGGAGGCCAGTACACGAACCTGTCGTTGAGCAGCTTCCAGATTGGCGGGTCTGACGCTTCTTCGCATAGCGCTACATCTTCAGTATGGTCTGGGAATGGTGTGATTTCCGTTGATTTTACCGTTCTTTCTCCAGATTTCATATCTGCAAAAGATTTTATCGGTAATTTTGCTGCAATTCCTACCTATAAAACAGGCTATGTGAGTTCCATTACCGAAAACAGCGATGAAAACGGCACCACCTATACATACACGGGAACGGTGTCGTTGAAGATGGATACCAATACCACGTCACGAAGCGACAACGCGGCCGGTGCTGACGAAGCCAACCGAGCATTGCAGCAGCAGCTACGCGACAGCCTGAACAAAGCCGCGGCAGGGGAGTCGACTGATACTACCGACAGCGCGACCGCAACTGACGAAACATCCAATGAATGATCGGGAGCAATCATGAACAAGCATAAAATCGCATGGATCGCATTGGCCGCAGGTATTGTCTTCGTCATCATGCTGACATGGCTGGTCGGCGTTTCCCCGCAAATCAGCCATATCAAATCATCCGACGCGCAAACTGCGCAAATCGATGAGAACAATAAGGAAACACGCGACGAAATCGAAACATTACGCATCGCCAGCGAAACGATCGGCCTGCAGAAAGACCGTTTGCGCCAGTTGCAGCGGCAGATTCCAGACGGCTATAACCAGCAGGAATTCATCAATTCGTTGGATGCGTCCGCTGCGGGAACCGGCGTCGCCATCAAATCGGTGAATTTCGATGATGCGGTCGACGCCGACATTCCAGCTGAAATGCAAGGTACCATTCAAGCCGGTCAGCTGGTGCAGGTGTCGGTAAGTATCACCGCCACGGGAAGCTATGATGCCATGCGTAATTTCGTGGCATCCGTGCAGAACATCAACCGTATCGCCGTGCCGGAAAATGTGACCTACACACTTGACAGAAACGGTGACGAAACGAAAAATGCCGTGGTGATCGATTGCAAGATCTGGTCGCTATTGCTCGACAACGACACGGTTGAAGACGAGAACGCCACGAAACAGTAACGCGGGTGGTGTTCTGTCACCGCGTAAAGGTAGGCTTTGCGCTTGTAAAGACCCCAAACCGTTCAAACCAGAAGGTGCATTGTGGCTGTATCCAAACTCGATGAAGTCGTATCCCTCGCCAAGCGTCGTGGCTTTGTTTTTCCCGCCGGTGAAATCTATGGTGGAACCCGTTCCGCGTGGGATTACGGTCCGCTCGGCGTTGCGCTGAAAGACAATATCAAGCGCGAATGGTGGCGTTCCATGGTCGTCACCCGTGGCGACGTGGTGGGCGTTGACACGTCCATTATTCTTCCGCCGGCCGTGTGGGTGGCTTCCGGTCACGTGTCCGTGTTCAACGATCCGCTGATCGAATGCCTCAACTGCCACAAGCGCCACCGCGCCGACAAGCTTGAGGAATCCTATGCCGAAAAGCATGGCGACAAGCTGCCGGAAAACGGCCTGAAAGACATTGTGTGCCCGGATTGCGGCACCCGTGGCAACTGGACCGAACCGCGCGACTTCAACATGATGCTGCGCACCCACCTCGGACCGGTCGAAGACGAGAACTCGCTGCACTACCTGCGTCCGGAAACCGCACAGGGCATTTTCGTGGACTTCAAGAACGTGATGACTTCTTCGCGTTCCAAGCCGCCGTTCGGCATCGCCAACATGGGCAAGTCCTTCCGTAACGAGATCACTCCGGGCAACTTCATCTTCCGCACCCGCGAGTTCGAGCAGATGGAAATGGAATTCTTCGTGGCTCCGGGCACCGATGAGGAATGGCACCAGTACTGGATCGACGCGCGTACCCAGTGGTACATCGACCTTGGTGTGAAGCCGGAGAACCTGCGCCATTATGAGCATCCGAAGGAGAAGCTGGCCCACTATTCGAAGCGTACCGTCGACATCGAATACAAGTTCGGCTTCCAGGGTTCCGATTGGGGCGAGCTTGAAGGCGTCGCCAACCGTACTGACTTCGATCTTTCCGCGCATGCCAAGCATTCCGGCGAGGATCTGAGCTACTTCAACCAGGCCACCGGCGAAAAATACGTGCCGTACGTCATCGAACCGGCCGCCGGCCTGACCCGTTCCCTCATGGCCTTCCTTGTTGACGCCTACGACGTTGACGAGGCCCCGAATACCAAGGGCGGCGTCGACAAGCGCACCGTGCTTCGCCTTGATCCGCGCCTGGCTCCGGTCAAGGCCGCTGTACTGCCGTTGAGCAAGAAGCCGGAATTGCAGACCGTGGCACACGATCTGGCCGCCGATTTGCGTCAGCATGACTGGATGATCGACTATGATGAGGCCGGTGCGATCGGTCGTCGCTATCGCCGTGAAGACGAAATCGGCACCCCGCTGTGCATCACCGTCGACTTCGACACGCTTGACGATCAGGCCGTCACCATTCGCGAACGTGATACCATGCAGCAGGAGCGCGTCGCACTCGACAAGGTGGCTGATTATGTGGCCGCACGTATTGGCGAGAAGCATGTACGTTACCCGCAGGTGCCGGTTGAGATGGGCGGCGAGGCTTGGCCTGAGTCCGTCAAGATTGCCGAAGCCGGTGGCTTGTATTAAAGCTGGATACTGGTTACCATAGCGTTCTTATGCCAGATAGCATTGTGACTGCTTACGAGGAATCCGACGTGCTCGACCCGCGTACCGACGCGGTGAGGCCGTCGGTTCCTCCGGTTATGAAGCCTGTTGATTTAGGGCCGGTACACGTTGAAACCCCGGTGGTGCTTTCGCCTATGGCGGGCGTTACCAACTGGCCGTTCCGCGTGATTTGCGAAAGCTACGGACCGGACGGTCTATACGTGGCCGAAATGATCACCGCGCGCGCGTTGGTCGCACGCAATCCCAAAGCGTTGCGGTTGTGCCATTTCGCGCCGAGCGAGAAAATCCGTTCGCTGCAACTGTACGGTGTGAACCCGGCGATCGTGGAACAGGCCGCGAAAATCGTCATCGACGAAAACATGGCCGACCATGTCGATCTGAACTTCGGATGCCCCGTGCCGAAAGTGACCCGACGCGGCGGCGGATCGGCTTTGCCGTGGAAGACGGATCTGTTTCGCGAGATCATCCAGCGTGTGGTCAAGGTCTGCGATGCTGCCAACGTGCCGGTGACGGCTAAAATCCGCGTCGGCATCGACCATGAGCATGAAACGTTCTTGGAAGCGGGCCATATCGCGCAGGAGGAAGGCTGCAAGGCGGTGACCTTGCACGCGCGTACCACCGCCGAATATTACGGCGGGCACTCCGACTGGAGCCGGATTGGCGAGCTGGTCGAAGCGCTTGACATTCCAGTGTTCGGCAACGGCGATATTTGGGGTGCGAACGATGCGCTTGCCATGGTTGCCGAAACCGGTTGCGCCGGCGTTGCGATTGGCCGTGGCTGCCAAGGCAGGCCATGGCTGTTCGCCGATATCAAGAATGCGTTCGCTGGCAGCGACAAGCGTGTTGACCCCACGTTAGGAGATGTGTGCCGTGTGGTTGAACGCCATGCGGAACTGTTGACCGAATTCTATGATGGCGATGAGCAGATGGCCGTGCATGATCTGCGTAAGCATATCGCGTGGTATCTCAAGGGATTCCCCGTTGGAGGCTCCACCCGTCGCGCGTTCATGGAATGTGAAAATCTTGAGGATGTCAGAGCCGAAATAGGCAAGCTGGATCCCAACATCCGTTTTCCCGAGCGAGTGGTCGACAAGCCAAGGGGGCGCGTGCGCTTCGCAAAGAAAGTGCATCTGCCTTACGGATGGTTGGAATCACGGGAAACAACGCATGATGAACGTCAGGCGTTGTTTGGGGATGATCCTATGGACGCCAGCTATTGAATATGACATGCTGATGTGGTTAAATCGTCGTGGGGGCACCGAAAGAGGGTAAATCGCAGGCGAAATGAACACGTTAGCAATAAAAAAGTGAAAAAACGCCGTTACACACGGCGAAAAGTGCGCGTACTGCAGCGTGTCTGCGATAAAGTTGTGCGTAAACGCGAGTGACAGGAGACTATGGTGAGCGAGATTGCCCAGACTGACAATTTCAACGACAAAACGAATATCAAGGTTGTCGGTGTTGGTGGAGCTGGCGGTAATGCCGTCAATCGCATGATTGCCGAGGGTCTTCAAAGTGTTGAATTCATTGCGATCAATACTGACGCGAAGGACCTGATGCGTTCCGACGCCGATGTCAAGATCTCCTTGAACGATGCCACCAGCCGCGGGCTTGGCGCAGGTGCCGACCCGGAGAAGGGTGCCAAGGCCGCTCAGGATCATCAGTCCGATATCGAGGAATCGCTCAAGGGTGCCGATATGGTGTTCGTGACCTGCGGTGAGGGTGGTGGCACCGGTACCGGTGCAAGCCCGATCGTGGCTCGCGCCGCGCATCAGCAGGGTGCCCTGACCATTGCGGTGGTTACCCGCCCGTTCAGCTTTGAAGGTCCCCAGCGTGCGGCTTCCGCAGCACTTGGCATTGAGAATCTGCGCAAGGAAGTCGATGCGCTGATCGTGATTCCGAACGATCGACTGCTTGAGCTTTCCGATCGCACCATCGGCATCGTCGATGCGTTCAAGACCGCCGACACCGCCTTGCTGGCCGGCGTGCAGGGCATCACCGACCTGATTTCTTCGAACTCGTACATTCACGTCGACTTCAACGATGTCAACGCTATTCTGCGTGGCGCGGGCACCGCACTGTTCGGCATCGGTTCCGCACGAGGCGAGGATCGCGCCACCCAGGCAGCTGAAATCGCCATCAGCTCGCCGCTGCTGGAAGAAAGCATCGAGGGTGCCCACGGCGCGCTGATCAATATCGCCGGCCCGTCCGATCTGAAGTTGCAGGAAGCGGCCGCCGCTACCCAGCTGGTGGGCAAGGCCATCCATCCGGAAGCACAGATCATCTGGGGTCTTTCCCTCGACGACGCTTACGGCGACGAAGTGCGTGTCACCGTTATCGCCGCAGGCTTTGATGCCAACTCCAAGAAGGCGGCTCAGGCTGAAGCCCAGAAGCAGGCAGAGCCTGCGGAAAGCACGGTGCCGCTGTCGGCGTTGTCCGCAGCCCCGAGGGCAGCGGCGGTTCCGCAGCAGCCCCAGCCTCAGCTTATTCAGACTCCGGAAGCCCCGAAGGTGCAGCCGCTGTCCACTTATATTCCGTCCACTCCGGAACCCGTCGTTCCGTCATTCGACCAGACCACCGAGCATGAAGTGGTGTCTTCGAACGACGCCGGCGATTTGGATATTCCGGATTTCCTGCGCTAAAAGCAACGCGAAGACGCGAAAGGATCGTTCATGGCAGGTTTTATGAAAAGCGCGATGTCCTATTTGGGCATGACCGACGTTGCCGAAGGTGACGAGGATTTCAACGAAGAGGCTGAGAGCAGCGAAACCTCGTTCGATTCCGACCATTCCGTGACCCCGATGGCTTCGACTCCTGCCGCGACGTCCGCACCGCGCGAGCAGACCAAAGCCAACCCGTTCCAAGGCGGAAGGGTGAGCCGTATCACCACGATTCACCCGAAATCCTATGAGGACGCTCAGCTGGTCGGACGTGCCATTCGCGACGGCGTTCCGGTGGTGCTGAACCTGACCGGTGTGGCCGAGGCCGTGGCGTATCGCATTGTGGACTTTTCCGCGGGTGTGGTTTTTGGCGTGCGTGGCTCCATCGAACGTGTCACTCCGCGCGTGTTCCTGCTGAGCCCAGCTCAGGTGAACATCAAGGTTGAGGAACCGCAGGCGAATAACTCGTCGCACGATTTGTTCGCCGACTGATATAGACGAAAGCCGTTGCGAAAGCAGACTGCATGAAGCCTCCGTCACCCGTGATGGGGGCTTTGTTATGTTCTGTTGCTAAGGTGGTGCCCCATGATTTTGTCTTTGATCGGTAGCATCGTCCACTTTTTGGTGAATGCCTACATTCTGGTGCTGTTCATTCGCATGATTCTCGATTGGGTTGCTGTGTTGGCATCGGCATGGCGTCCACGGGGGTTGGTGTCGTCGTTGATCGACGCGGTTTACCAGTTGACGGAGCCCCCACTGCGCTGGCTACGCCAATATATCCGCCCTATTCCAATGGGTCCCATCTACTTCGATGTGGCATTCATCGTTCTTTATTTCATTCTCATTGCTATTGATTTCCTCATTTAATGTATGTCAAATGCCGATTTTTCGCAAAAAATCGGTGGTCCCGTGCTAGAGTCGAACAATGAAAGCAACAACAGCAAGGCATCAAGCCCAAAGCGAGGTGTAAGATTTATGGCTCTGTTGACGCCGAAAGATATCAGAGAGCATACCTTCCAGACCGTGAGGTTCAAGGAGGGGTATGACGTCGATGAAGTCGACGATTTTCTCGATCAGGTAACCGAGACGGTGGAGGCCCTTGGCAAGCAGGCGGTTGCCAGCGGCCAGGCTACTCAGTCCCTCGGCCCGGATGTTGCGGGGCTCAACTCCAAGATTTCCGAGCTCAGCGCCCAGGTTCAGTCCCTGCAGCAGGAGAACGCGACATTGAAGTCCGCCTCCGAGCAGGCAGCTGGCGCTGGTGATCAGGCAGCTCAGGCCGCACAGGTCGCAGCAGCCAAGCTCACCGAGGCTGAGGAAAGCAACCGTGCTCTGTCGGCTCAGAACGAACAGCTCAAGGGTCAGGTGGATCGCCTGTCCGCACAGGTCGACCAGCTCACCGCACAGGCGGCTGAAGCTGCAGGCCAGGCGGATCTGGGCGAACAGCTGACCTCCATGCAGCATGAGCGCGACGCATTCCGTGCACAGACCGAAGACCTGTCCCGTCAGCTGGCTTCCGCACAGCAGCAGGTTGTGGTGGCCCAGCAGCAGGCGGCTGAGATCCAGCAGCTCAATGCAAGGCTTGAAGAGGCTCAGGAGCAGGTCGCCCAAGCTCAGCAGCTCACGCAGCAGCATGCGGCACAGTCCCAGCAGCAGGATGAGCGTGCCCAGCAGCAGGCCGCGCAGATTCAGCAGCTTGCACAGCAGCTGCAGGAATCGCAGCAGCGTGAAGCCCAGCTGCGCGAGCAGGTCGCCAAGGTCGAACCGAGTACCGAAACCGGAAGCCTGCAGAAGATTGCAGGAGCCGCAGCCAGCGCCAACACGGAGCCGGAGCGTGCCACCGCCATGCTGACCCTGGCTATGCAGCTGCACGACCAGTACGTCGACAAGGGCAAAGCCAAGGCTAAGGAAATCACCGACGAGTCCCAGCGTAGGTACGATGAGCTCATCGGCAATGCCAACGATTACTCCAACCGCACTCGCATCGAAGCCGACAACTACTCCGAAGGCACCCGTTCCGAAGCCGATCAGTATTCGGCTGACACTCGTGCCAAGGCTGATGGCTACCTGAACCAGAAGACTCAGGAAGGCGATGCCTATCTGACCAAGCGTGCTCAGGAAGGCGATGACTATCTGGCGCAGCGCACTCAGGAAGGTAATGCTTACTTGGATCAGAAGACTCAGGAAGGCGACGCCTACCTTGCTCAGAAGACGCAGGAGGGTGATACCTACTTGGATCAGAAGACTCAGGAAGGCGACGCCTACCTCGTGCAGAAGACCCAGGATGGTGATACCTACTTCTCCACGAAGCACAACGAAGCCGACGAATACGAGTCCGAAGTGCAGAAGCGCGCCTTCGACTACGATTCGAAGACCCGTACCGCAGCCGACGACTACGCCCAGCAGGTCCGCGACAATCTCGAAGCGCAGACCAAGGTCATCGAAGGCAACATTCAGGGCCTCAAGCAGTTCGAAACCGAATACCGTGCACGTCTTACCGAATTCCTCGGCCAGCTCGTGTCCCAGGTGTCCGACACGAACAACTATGATCAGGACTCCCAGGACGACTGAGATTAGGCGGTGTCTGACATCATGACAAATGATCAAAGACGGCTGCGCACCCGCGTGGCCGTCTTTGCGTGTATCGCCGTTGTGGCACTGGTACTCGACCAGATCAGCAAGGCATGGGCGCAGTCGGCGCTTGCCGACGGGCAGACGGTACGTGTGATTCCGGGCATCCTCTCATTCACGCTGGTGCATAATCCGGGTGCGTCCTTGGGCATGGGATCCAACATGACCTGGTTGATTTCGTTGCTTGCCATCGTGGCATGCGTGGCGTTGGCCGTACTGGCAATCCGTACCATTTCCATGAAATGGACGGTGGTGTTCGCTCTTGCTTTCGCAGGAGCATTGGGCAATCTCATCGATCGTGTGATGTATGCCGAAGGTTTCCTTAATGGCAAGGTCGTCGATTTCCTCAATTACGGATGGTCGGTCGGCAATGTTGCGGATATTTTCCTGATGGTGGCGGGCGTCGCCGCCGTCGTACTGCTGTTTGTCGGAGAGCCCTTCAGCCAGAAGGATCTTGACGAACAGGCCGCAGAACAGACGAAACAGACGACCGGAGACCAGAACGCATGAGCCGTCTTGTTCCCGCACCCGACGCGCTTGTCGGCAAACGATTCGATGTGGCCGTGGCCAAGATGCTTGGTATCTCCCGAGCCAAGGCCGCGGAACTCATCGAAAGTGGACAGGCGCGCGTGCTTGGTCGTGACATTTCCAAATCATCGACTCTGCAATCAGGCGAAACCGTCGAATTCGATATTGTCGAGGAACGGACCGAGCCTGAACCGATCGCACGAGATATGGCAGTGGTCTACGAAGACGATGACGTTATAGTGGTCGACAAGCCAGTGGGTGTGGCTGCTCACGCTTCCGTCGGTTGGACCGGTCCGACGGTGCTCGGCAGTCTGCTTGACAGGGGAGTGCACATCACCTCCTACGGCGCCGCGGGACGTCAGGGTATCGTATCCCGCCTCGACGTGGGCACATCCGGATTGATGCTCGTGTGCAAATCTGACCTCGCCTACGTGGAAATGCGCAGGCAGTTCGCCGAACATGAAGTCGTCAAAACCTATCATGCGCTCGTGCAAGGCAATCTCAAGGAAAACAAGGCCACGATCGAAGCGCCGATCGGACGTGCCAAAGTCTCCGATTTTCGTTTTTGCGTTACGCCCGCCGGCAAAGAAGCCATCACCCATTGGGATGTGATGGAACGTTTCGGTGAGGCGACGCTGGTTTCCGTGAATCTGGAAACCGGTCGAACCCATCAGATCCGCGTGCATTTCTCGTCCATCGGGCATCCGCTTGCGGGAGACGCCATGTACGGTGCCAATCCGCAGTTGGGTGAGGCATTGGGATTGGAACGGCAGTGGCTGCACGCCAAGCAACTTGAATTCCGCCATCCGCGAACCCATGTGTGGACCACGGTGAAATCGCATTATCCAGCTGATTTGCAGCATGCGCTCGACGTGATGCGCGGCAGGCACGACACACAAGACAAGCCTGAAGTGTGATCGCACGTCACCAATCACCGGTAGATTGGAACGTATGGCTACTTCCGGAAATTTCGTGCAACTGCATAATCACACGCATTATTCACTGCTTGACGGGGCGTCAAAGATTCCGGATCTGGTCAAGCGCGCCAAAGAACTCAACATGCCGGCCGTCGGCATCACCGATCACGGCAACATGCATGGCGCATACGAAATGTGGAGCACTGCGATCAAGGAAGGCGTCAAACCGATTATCGGCATTGAAGCGTATGTGACGCCGGAAACCGCACGCCAAGATCAAACCCGCGTCAGCTGGGATACCAACTGGAATCCCGATATCGATCCGCAACATCGCAGGCGCAACCCCAACGACGTATCCGGCGGTGGCCTGATCACCCACCTTACGATGTGGGCGGAAACCGATGAGGGCCTTGTCAATCTGATGAAGGCGTCCACTGACGCGAATCTCGAGGGACGTGTCATGCGATACCCCCGAATGGATAAGGAAATCCTTGCCAAATATTCGAAAGGCATTATCGCATCTTCCGGATGCCCGTCGGGCATCATCCAAACGCGACTGCTGCTCGGCCAATTCGACGAGGCATTACGTGCGGCAGGCGAATTGCAGGATATTTTCGGACGTGACAATTTCTATATCGAATTCATGGACCACGGTCTGAAAATCGAAAAACAGGTGACCGACGGTCTGCTGGACATTGCGAAAAAACTGAACGCGCCGCTGCTCGCCACCAACGATTCCCATTACGTGCGCGCCGAAGACGCCGGCTCTCAGGATGCCATGCTGTGCATCAATTCGGGATCCACGCTTGACGAGCCGGGACGATTCAAATTTGACGGCACCGGCTACTATCTGAAATCCGCCGAAGAAATGCGTGAGCTGTTCAAAGACATTCCCGAAGCATGCGACAATACGTTGGAAATCGCCGAACGCTGCAATGTCATGTTCGACGATCATGAAGATGGCGCGTTCATGCCCCAATTCGACTGCCCGGAAGGTTGGGATGAGACGTCGCTGTTCCTGAAAAAAGTCGAGGAAGGCTTGGAACGGCGTTATGACGGGCATCCGCCGATCGAAGTGCTCAAGCAGGCCGATTACGAATGCGGTGTGATCTGTCAGATGCAGTTCTGCGGATACTTCCTTGTGGTGGCCGACTACATCAACTGGGCCAAATCGCATGGTGTGATGGTCGGGCCTGGCCGTGGCTCCGCGGCAGGCGCCATGGTGGCGTATGCCATGGGCATCACCGAACTCGATCCAATCAAGCACGGCTTGATCTTCGAACGATTCCTTAACCCGGAACGTGTGTCGCTGCCTGATATCGACGTCGATTTCGATCCGGACGGCCGCGGTCGCGTGCTTGACTATGTCGGAGACAAGTACGGGCGAGACAAGGTCGCGCAATGCGTGATCTACGGCACCATCAAAACCAAACAGGCGCTGAAGGATTCCGCACGAATCATGGGCTACGAATTCTCCATGGGCGAGCGCATCACCAAGGCGTTGCCGCCGGCGCAGACGGGTGGCAAGGATATTCCGCTGCATGATATTTTCGAGCCGAGTTCGAAGCGTTATGCGGAGGCCCGCGAATTCCGTGAGCTTTATGATTCCGATCCGGATGTGAAGCGCGTCACGGATGAGGCGATGGGTATCGAAGGCTTGATCCGTCAGACCGGTGTGCATGCGTGCGCCACGATCATGGGTAGCGAGCCGATTTCGAATACGTCGCCGCTGCTGGAACGTACCGATGGTACGGTTACGACCACGTTGGAGTATCATACGTGTGAAACGCTTGGTTTAGTCAAGATGGACTTCCTTGGTCTTTCCAACTTGACGGTTATTCGCGATACGTTGAACAATATCGAGGCGAATGGCAAGACGCGTATCGACCATACGAAGATTCCATTGGACGATCGTGCCACGTACGATCTGTTGTCGCGAGGTGACACGCTTGGCGTGTTCCAGTTGGATTCTGATGGTATGCGTTCGTTGCTGAAAACGTTGAAGCCGAATAACTTCAACGATATTTCCGCATTGATCGCGTTGTATCGTCCTGGTCCGATGGATATGGATTCGCATACGAATTATGCGAAGCGTAAGAATGGTTTGCAGAAGATCACGCCGATTCATCCTGAAGTGGCCGAGCCGTTGAAGGAAGTGCTTGACGAAACGTATGGTCTGATCGTGTATCAGGAGCAGGTGCAGTCGGCCGCGCGTATTCTGGCGGGTTATTCGTTGGGCAAGGCAGACGTGTTGCGTCGAGCAATGGGCAAGAAGAAGCCCGAGGTGCTGGCCAAGGAGAAGGTGCCGTTCTTCGCGGGCATGAAGGAGCATGGGTATTCCCAGGAGGCGGCGCAGGCCGTGTGGGATATTCTTGTGCCGTTTTCGGGCTATGCGTTCAACAAGGCGCATTCGGCCGCATACGGTTTGATTTCATATTGGACTGCATATCTGAAAACGCATTATCCGGTGGAATTCATGGCCGCGTTGCTGCAGGGTGCGAGTACGAACAAAGACAAGACCGCGTTGTATTTGGGCGAGGCTCGTCGCATGGGCATCCAGGTGTTGTCTCCTGACGTGAACGAGTCGGTGTACGAGTATTCCGCTGTCGGCGATGTGGTGCGTTTCGGCCTTGGCGCTATCCGTAACGTTGGCAAGGCTGCGGTTGATGCGATTGTCAAGGAACGTGAGAACGATCATGGCAAGTATGTGAATTTCCCTGATTTCATCAGGCGTGTGCCGATGGAGGCGTTGAATCGTCGATTGGTTGAATCGTTGATCAAGGCCGGTGCGTTTGATTCGATCGATCCGAACCGTCGTGCCTTGTTTACGATTCATGAGGCTGCGATTAATTCGGTGGTCGGTTTGAAACGCAAGCAGGCCGAAGGCCAGTTTGATTTGTTCTCCGATTTGGAAGATGCCGGCGAAGACGATGCGGGCATGGGCGATGCCATGGTGAATGTGCCCGATGTGGAGGAGTGGGATAAGAAAACCAAGCTGAATTTCGAACGTGAAATGCTTGGCTTGTATGTGTCCGACCATCCGTTGAGCGGTATGCAGTCGATTCTGGTGTCGTTGCGTGAAATGTCGATCGCGCATCTGATCGATCGCGCGGCGAATATGCCTGACGGCCAACAGGTGACGGTGGCGGGTTTGATCACGAACGTGGACCGTCGTATGTCGAAGAAGGGCAATCCTTGGGCGATTGTGACCATCGAGGATTTGGAAAGCTCCATCCAGTGCATGTTCTTCGGCAAAGTGTATGAGGCCGCCGCTCCCGAACTGGCGGTCGACACGGTGGTGCAGATTCGCGGACAGGTTGAGAAACGCGATGAGACGGTAAGCATGCGTGCCACGGAATTCAACGTGCCGACGTTGGAAGCGCAGGATGAGAAGCCGGTGACGATTATGCTGCCGCCGATTGCGCTTGACCAATCGCATGTGCAGCAGTTGGGGCAGATTTTGACGAATCATCCTGGACCCTGCGAAGTGAAGCTCGCCTTGATGGACGATAAGGGCAACGCCAAGGTACTGACGTTCGGCGACCGTTTCCGCGTAAGCCGCGACACGAGTCTGTTCGCCGAAATCAAAATCCTTTTCGGTCCCAGTTCTCTGCCTTTGGGCTGACCGGTCGTGGGGATGATGCCGAAAGTTCAGCCGAATATCTCACTATGCGGCTGAACTTGAGACGCGCGGGCGTTCTCGTGACATCACGTTGTTACCATGGGGCGTTATGAGCGAAGAAAACTATATGCGAATCATTGACCTGCGTGGCAAGAAGCTGACCCGAGCTGAAATGCTGGAGGCTATGCCTCGCGCCGAGATGGGCACCAACGAGGCCACCGATCTCGTGCAGCCCATCCTTGACGATGTGAAGGCCCGCGGTGCTGCGGCCCTGCGTGACTTCGCGGAGAAATTCGACCATATTCGTCCGGAGAACCTGCGCGTGCCGGTGGAAGCCATGAAGACCGCCGTCGACGAGTTGGATCCGGAAGTGCGTGCCGCCATCGAAGAATCCGTGCGCCGCTCCCGCGCCGTGTCCGCTTCCCAGGTGCCGGCGCCGTTCCACACCGATCTGGCTGAAGGCGCGCGCGTTTCCGAGCGTTGGATTCCGGTGCAGCGTGTCGGCCTGTATGTGCCGGGTGGCAAGGCCGTCTACCCGAGCTCCGTCATCATGAACGTGGTCCCGGCACAGGCCGCCGGCGTGGAATCCCTCGCCATCGCAACCCCGCCGAGCCGTAACAATGCCGACGGTCTGCCTGACAAGACCATTCTCGCCACCTGCGCCATTCTCGGCGTTGACGAAGTGTATGCGGTCGGCGGCGCTCAGGCCGTGGCCATGTTCGCTTACGGCGCCAAGGGATCCGAACCGCAGGACGGCGAAATCCTGTGCGATCCGGTCGACAAGATCACCGGTCCGGGTAACATCTTCGTCGCTACCGCCAAGCGCATGGTGTCCGGCATCGTCGGCATCGACGCCGTGGCAGGACCGACCGAAATCGCCATCATCGCAGACAAGGGTGCCAACCCGAGCTGGCTGGCCGCCGATCTGATCGGTCAGGCCGAGCATGACGAACTCGCCGGTTCCGTGCTCATCACCGACAGCGAAGAGATTGCCGAACAGGTGCAGGAGAACCTCAAGTACCGTGTGCCGCGCACCGAGCACTCCGAGCGTGTGAACACGTCGCTACGCGGACGCCAGTCCGGCATCATCCTCACCGATGGCATCGAGCAGTCCATTGACGCGGCCAATGCGTATGCCGCCGAACACCTTGAGGTCCAGACCGCCGACCCGGATGCCGTGATCGCCAAGATTCGCAACGCCGGTGCCATCTTCCGTGGCCCGTACTCTCCGGTGCCGCTGGGCGACTACATGTCCGGCTCCAACCACGTGCTGCCGACTTCCGGCACTGCACGCTTCGCCTCCGGTCTGGGCGTGCACACCTTCATGAAGCCGGTCGAAGTCATCGAATACGACGAGCAGGGATTGAAGACCCTCGCTGCTCGTGTGAACGCCTTCGCCGTTTCCGAAGATCTGCCGGCACACGGTGAAAGCGTGCTGAGCCGTTTCATCGACGATCCGTACAACAAGGAAACCATCAAGGAACAGGAAGAGCAGGCAGGCCTTCGATGAGTGAGACTTCCAGCAACGCCATTCCGGCATATCTTCCGCTGCGCAACGATCTGATCGGTGAGGAGCCGTACGGTGCGCCGCAATTGGACGTGCCGGTATGCCTCAACGTCAACGAGAATCCGTATGCGCCGGAACCGGCAGTGGTCGAAACCATCGCGCAGCGAGTCAAGGAAATCGCTCTGACGCTCAACCGTTACCCGGATCGTGAGCATATCGCGTTGCGTCAGGCATTCTGCGACTATCTCGAACGCGAGTCCGGCGTCAAGCTGGAAGTCGACCAGTTGTGGGGTGCCAACGGATCCAACGAGATCATGCTGCAGCTGTTCCAAGCTTTCGGCGGTCCAGGACGCATTGCGCTCGGCTGCGATCCGACGTATTCGATGTATCCGGAATACGCCCGCGACACGTTCACCACATGGAAGCTTGCGCACCGCAACGAGGATTTCTCGCTGAACGTCGACGCCACCATCAAGGCCATCGAAGACGTCAAGCCGGCCATGATCGTGCTCACCAGCCCGAACAATCCGACCGGCACACCGCTGAAGATGGACGATCTCAAGCGCGTGCTCGGCGCCGCCGAAACCGCTGAAGTGGCCGGTGCCGCCGAAGGCGTGCATCCGGTGGTCGTGGTGGACGAAGCCTACATCGAATTCCGTGATCCGGGTACGCCCACCGCGCTCGAACTCATCGGCGAGTATGAGAATCTCGCCGTGAGCCGAACCATGAGCAAGGCGTTCGCCTTCGCAGGCGCGCGAGTCGGCTATCTGGCCGCCAACAAGGGCATTATCGACTGTGTGCGCATCGTGCGTATGCCGTACCACCTGTCGGCCGTCACCCAGGCAGCCGCGCTTGCCGCGTTCGAACATACCGACGAACAGCTCAGCCGTGTGGCGCATCTGCGTGACACCCGCAATCAGACCGCGGCATGGCTCAAGGAACAAACCTACAAGGGCCAGCCGCTCGAAGTGGCCGAGACGCAGTCCAACTTCATTCTGTTCGGCGGTCATTTCGACGATCGCGACCGCATCTTCGACGAACTGCTCAAGCGTGGTGTGCTCATCCGCACCGTCGGCCCTGACGGCTGGATGCGCGTATGCATGGGCACCGACGAGGAAATGGCGCGTTTCCGTGAAGCCTTGGTCGAAGTGTTGCGTATTGTGGAACAAGACTGAGCACATACGGGACTGAACCAACACAACAGGACCGAACATTTTCCAAAAGGAGTCGCAACATGGCGCGTACCGCAACCATCGTTCGTGAAACCAGCGAATCCAAGGTCGAACTGAGCCTGAATCTCGACGGCACCGGCAAAACTGACATCGACACGTCGGTGCCGTTCTACAACCATATGATGACGGCGCTCGGCAAGCATTCGCTGATTGACCTGACCATCAAGGCCACGGGTGACACCGACATCGACGCGCACCATACCGTCGAAGACATCGCCATCGTGTTCGGTGAGGCGTTGAAGCAGGCGCTGGGGAACAAGCGCGGCATCCGTCGCTTCGCTGATGCGACCGTGCCGTTGGACGAGGCGCTTGCCAAGGCCGTGGTCGATATTTCCGGGCGTCCGTACTGCGTGTGCACCGGCGAGCCGGAAGGCTTCGAATACTGCATGATCGGCGGCCATTTCACCGGCTCCCTCGTGCGTCACGTTATGGAATCCATCGCCATGCATGCCGGAATCTGCCTGCATCTGCAGGTGATCTCCGGCCGTGATCCGCACCACATCGCCGAAGCCGAGTTCAAGGCCTTGGCACGTGCGCTTCGTTTCGCCATCGAGTCGGATCCGCGTGTCGACGGTATTCCGAGCACGAAGGGCGCTCTGTGATGAGCGACGATCGAAATAACGATTTCGACGATTTCCAAGGATTCGATGGATCAAACGATTTCGGTGACCTCAACGCCGACGGCATGCATTTCAGCGAAGAGGAACTGGAAGCGGCCATGGCTGGCTTCGAGCAGGAATTCAAGGATGCCGAAGCGTCCAAGCATGAGCGGGCGGACAATCCGCCATCTGAAGCTTTCGATTCCTCCGAAGCTTCCGATAACGCGGAATCCTCCGAATCCTCCGAATCCTCCGAATCCTCGGAAGTCGACGACATGCTCAACGCGGCTGAGGATTCGTTGAAATTCGAAGACGAGCTGCAGGGACTGCTTGGCAATCGCGCGAAAGTGGCGGTGATCATCACCAGACTGACCTCGCCACGATTGCTGTCGGCATTCTGTGAATTGTCCGACATTTCCGCGCAATGCATCGGATCGGCGCAAGGTGCTGTCGCGGTGCTGCGCAATCTCGACGGAGACGGTCCGGAAGCGGCGGTCAAAGACATGACGATCGTCGTTGCCGGCATGCCCGCGATTCTTGCCGTCAACCGTGCGGACAAGCTCGAAGCGACGATGTACGTGGAAGGCAGAGCGGGCAAAACCTTCGCTCCGCCGGTGCTATTCACCTCCACCGCGCCGTTCGTTGAGGATCTCATGCTGGGCATCACCGATATGAACGCGCTGGAACAGGCGGATATGACCATTTTCGATTCCGCTGACCTTGATCGGGATGCGGCGATGAGCATTATCGCCGAGCATACGCGGTTCGGACGCGGCACATCAAGCATCAGTTAACGACGGTAAACGCGAGTCATCCTGCCGAACATGCGTTATGCGACACAAGACGACTCGCGTCACAGAACAACGAATGACACAAGAAGGAGAACGCCCATGACTTCCGTGGTGGTTTTCGATTATGGTTTCGGCAACGTGCGTTCCATGGTTCGTGCACTGGCTGATCTCGACCTTGACGTGACCCTCACTTCCGACCATCGGCAGGCCTTGGAAGCCAACGGTCTGGTAGTGCCCGGCGTGGGCGCTTTCGGCGCATGCATGGAAGGACTCAAGTCGGTAGGCGGAGACACCGTGATCAAGGATCGTCTGCGTGCCGGGCGACCGGTGCTCGGCGTGTGCGTGGGCGAGCAGATCATGTTCGAACGCGGTATGGAACACGGCACCGGCACTCCGGGCCTTGGCCTGATCAAGGGCGACGTGGAACTGCTTGACGCCGATGTGGTGCCTCACATGGGATGGGACACCGTCGAGGCGCCGGAAGGTTCCGTGCTCATGAAGGGTGTGGAAGGTGAACGTTTCTATTTCGTACATTCCTTCGCCGCGATGAGTGCCGCTCCCGCCGACACGTCCGGCGACCAGCTTGATTTCGGTGACGCCGAGGAGCGCGTGACCTGGTGCACGTACGGACGTAGCCGTTTCGTGGCGGCCTACGAGCGTGGTCCGCTGTTCGCCACGCAGTTCCACCCTGAAAAATCCGCCGAAGCGGGCTCGCAGCTGCTGCGCAATTGGATTGCGACGTTCTGATGGTGCGAGATCGCCGATGATTGTTTCGACGATGCTTTGACATATACGCTTTTAAAACGACCACTTGGTACATTTATTTGCGATTGCCGTTTAGTGGCGGTCGGTTGATCACAGAGAGGTACAGACATGTCTTTGACATTGCTTCCCGCAGTCGATGTTCGTGATGGCAAGGCCGTTCGCTTGCGCCAAGGCGAATCCGGTTCGGAAACCGATTACGGTTCGCCGCTGGAGGCTGCCCGCACGTGGGTCGAGTCCGGTGCGGAATGGATTCATCTGGTCGACCTTGACGCGGCATTCGGCACGGGCAACAACCGTGACCAGCTGCGCGCCATCGTCAAGGAGCTTGGCGACAAGGTCAATATCGAAATGTCCGGTGGCGTGCGCGACGACGCATCCCTCGACGCAGCTTTGGAAGCAGGCGCCGCCCGTGTGAACATTGGCACGGCAGCGCTTGAGAATCCGGATTGGACCGCTTCCGTCATCAAGAAGTACGGCGATCGCGTGGCCGTTGGCCTTGACGTGCGCGGCCACACCCTCGCAGCCCGCGGATGGGTGAAGGAAGGCGGCGATCTGTTCGAAACCATGGCGTTCCTGGATTCCGTTGGCTGCTCTCGTTACGTGGTCACCGACGTGGCTCGCGACGGCATGATGAGCGGTCCGAACATCGATCTGCTGCGTGAGGTTGCGGAACGCACTGATGCGAAGGCCACCGCGTCCGGTGGCATTTCCAAGCTCGATGACCTGCGCGCCATCAAGGAACTTGCCGATCTGGGCGTGGATTCCGCGATTCTCGGCAAATCGCTGTATGCGCGCGCCTTCACTTTGGAAGAGGCGCTTGAAGTCGCACGTTGAGCATTGTTCGCAAACCCATGACGATACGGCCGTCCACAACGTGGACGGTCTCGTCATATTCGGCGCGTGTTAACGACTTTCGTAACATGCGCATGGAACGATGGGGCACTATGGATAAACAGCAAGAGTTTGCTTTGCGCACAGTCGAAGAACGTGACGTGCGCTTCATTCGTTTGTGGTTCACGGATGTGTTGGGAACGCTGAAGTCCGTGGCTATCGCACCGGCTGAATTGGAAGCTGCGTTCGAGGAAGGGCTCGGATTCGACGGTTCCGCGGTGGAAGGCCTCACCCGTGTGTCCGAAGACGATATGATCGTCAAGCCCGACCCGTCGACATTCCAGATTCTGCCGTGGCGTGGAGGCCCGCAAGGCACCGCGCGCATGTTCTGCGACGTGCTTACCCCTGATGGCGAGCCGTCGTTGGGCGATCCGCGTCATGTGCTGAAGCAGGCTCTGTCGAAAGCCAAGGAAAAAGGCTTCACCTTCTACGTGCATCCGGAAATCGAATTCTATCTGTTCGAAAGACAGGATGATTGGTCCCAGACGCCAACCCCAATCGATGAGGGCGGCTATTTCGACCATGTGCCGCGCAGCCCAGGCATGGACTTCCGCCGCGCCACCGTCAACATGCTCGAACAGATGGGCATCTCGGTGGAATACTCGCATCATGAGGCGGGTCCAGGCCAGAACGAGATCGATCTGCGTTATGCGGACGCGCTCACCACGGCCGACAACATCATGACCTTCCGTACCGTCGTCAAAGAGATTTCGCTGGAGCGCGGCATTCACGCCAGCTTCATGCCGAAGCCGCTTTCCGACGCTCCAGGTTCCGGCATGCATACCCACTTGAGCCTGTTCGAAGGCGACGCCAACGCGTTCTACGAGGCGGGCCAGGAATTCAACATGTCCGTCACCGCACGCCAGTTCGCGGCCGGCATTCTGTACCACGCGGCTGAAATCTGCGCGGTCACTGACCAGTACGTCAACTCCTACAAGCGCCTGTGGGGCGGCAACGAGGCTCCGAGCTACATCTGCTGGGGCCACAACAACCGTTCCGCGCTGCTGCGCATTCCGCAGTACAAGCCAGGCAAGGGCAATTCCGCCCGCATGGAATTCCGTGCGCTCGACCCGGTCGCCAACCCATACCTCGCATATTCGGTGCTCTTGGCAGCAGGCCTTGACGGCATCGACAAGCAGATGCAGTTGGGCGAGCCGACCAGCGACGACGTGTGGGAGCTTACCGATGCGGAACGTCAGGCCATGGGCATCCAGCCATTGCCGGAGTCTCTTGACGAGGCGTTGAAGGTTATGGAGAAGTCCGACTTCGTGGCCGGAGTGCTCGGCGAGCATGCCTTCGAATACTTCCTGCGCAACAAGCGTCAGGAATGGGAGGAATACCGCAAGCAGGTCACTCCTTTCGAACTGAAGAAGTACCTGCCGAAGCTGTAAGCGAACCGCAATCGTTTCATCAAAGACCGTTGTTGCAATCATGAGAAAACTGATTGCAACAACGGTCTTTTGCTTTCCGAATGATTATTTGAATCTTCTTTTGATGTTTCTGCAAGTATCGGATTAAAGTTCCAATGACTCAATTGACCGTAAATTAACGGTTTTGCGAAGAATCTCATCACCATAGTCAGAAAATATGAATGTCACAGGCGAGTTGCTTTGCGTTTCAAAAGCGACTGTCGTCGTCATTTTCACGCCGGGAGTGACCTTGCGTGTTGTGGAATAGCTATCATCGTCAAGATACGTGCTATGCAACTCAGTGCCGTCTTGGGTCGCGGAAACATCCATATAGTTCAGGAAAGCCCGGTATTTGCTTCCATTTTCGACATACCAGGATATGCGTGCGAACGCTATGTCATGATCGGCATATGAGGGGCTTGTCTTCTCAATGGAGTCTACGCGGAAATGCAGGGTGCTTTCGTCATAATCGGTTACGGATCCGTCTTCGTCGAAATTCGAAGCGTCCACTTGCTCGGGCTGAGGGACGGCCGCATAATCAATATGTTTCAAGGATCCTTCTATGTCGACTTCGTCAAAGGAAAACGCGGCGCGAACAACATTATGCTGCGAATAATTCATCAGCTGAACCACAACTGGTGAATTGGTGTCCGTAAGAATGAAACTGCTGGTGGTCTGCGAGCTTTTCTTCGGTTTCATTTCGGCGCCGGAGAACTCCGTGCGGTCGGAATCCTCGTTGGAAGTGAATGCAGGGGCAAGCTCGATGCCGTTTTGCATGACCATCAGATCTGCGACGGCATGAGGATACATCGTTTTCTTGCCGATGTTCGTGCAGGTGAGCAAAACCGTGAGCGTGGCGTCGCCGTTCAAATCCTCCGGACCTGTCTGCACGCCTTCGATGTTCACTTCCAATGCTTTTCCTCCGGTGGAGTAGAGCTTTCCAACGTCTTCGCTGACGGTTTCCTGTGTGGACAGCTCCTCGAACTGGCTTGTGGATCCATCGAAATCGGAGATGATGTTTGACATGCTGTCAGAAAGCATTCCGCCAATTGACGCTATTACAGCGATGATGATAACGATCTCCAAAACGGTGACGAAGCCGTTTTTATGGCGGCGTTGCTTCTTGTCGGAAGTGGATTGGAACTCGCGTGTGGCTCGTTCCGTTTGTATGCGCGGCGGATTATAGGGCTGCGATGGGCGTCCTTGCGGGTTCTGCGGGTTTTGCTGATTTTGCCGCAACGCCTGTTGCAAGCTTTGCTGCATGGACTGGGCATACCGCATGGTTTGCGTGGACCAGTCGTTCAACATGGTTTGGAGCGTGTCTCCTCGTGTGGACTGATCGCCTTGCGCCTGTTGAGATCTACCGTCTTGCTTGGATCGGGTGTTTTGTGGGGCCTGCCTGTCGCGCGATGCCTGATCGCTCTGCGCGGGTTTCACATATCGCCGCTGGACATAGGATTCACGCCGTGCATGGTCACGGTTCACCTGATTAGACAGGCGTTCGGCGTTGCTGCTGGGATCGATGTAATCGGAACCCTTGAATGGGTCGATATAGTCGTTGTTGTTGAGTAGGCCCATGAAAGGCTCCTTCTGGTCAGTTCCTTCCATGAGCAATTGTATCGAAAAATCAGCCTCGAGGAGAGCCGAACATCGAATTGTAGATGATTGCGAAATTACGATTGCCGTAAGTCGAACAGGCGTCGCCTTCGCCGACTCCCGCATCCAATGCGGCTGCATTCGGCTGATAAGGCGTGTAAATGTACAGCAGTGCTGTCGCCTTGTTTTCGATGTACACGTTGCTGCCACCGCAGCTGGCGTCCGGATTGTATTGAATATAGTTGAGCGTGCCCGCATGGTATCCATAGCGATCCTCATGTTGCACGTAATACTGGTAGCGTTTCGCCGCGCCATACACCTGTTTGAAAAAACCTGCATATTCCGGGTCACAGTTCGCGTCGTCCGGGCAGCTCAATCCCATGGCCGACTTGAATTGGAAGTCGCTTGGATCGGTGGCGGTAAGCAGATGCTGCTCCTTTTGCAGCACGGTGAGCAGCACTTTTTGACTGATGTCGCACGCCTTTCCCGACTTGTAGATGATCGCCGCGGCGCTTTCGTTCGGCTCTCCCTCATATGCTTCGCAGTATTCGTTGGCGGGTTGCGATTCGGTGCTAAACGTCATGGATTTCAAGCATTTCTCGCCGCTGCATGCGGCACCCTGTTTTTCGATGATGGCGTTCACCTGCTGCTCGCTCAACGCGTTCCCGTTGAAGAACAGACCATCTGAAATGATGTTGCCCGGATTGAAATCGTATTGCGTCTGCAATTGTTCCTGCGATGCGACCGCTTCATCCACTTGCACACGCCAACCGACGAATCGCACCAATCCAACGATCAACGCTAGCGCGACGATACTGGCTATCAGTGTTTTGCCGACTATGAGGATGCGTTTTGGGGTGTTTGCTTTTTTCCAGGCGTTACGGAGTTTGGTGAGACTTGGCTGGTTGTTTTTCTTGGGTTTGCGGTTGTTTTTTGCTGTGGTGGTTGTTTTGCGTGTCATCGCGCGTCATTGTATCGCGTTTGTCTTATCGTTTGTTTGACGATTGATTCGTCAATCGATTGACGTGAGAAGCTTTAATGAAAATGCGAGTTTGGCAAGGCGTGGGGAGTTCGAGGGGCTATGGAGGAGAAGAGTATGGCGAAGAGTGATGTGGCGAAGGAACGGTTTTTCAATCTGCCTGTGATGGTGCTGATCTCGCTGAGTTTCATGCTGGGCATGAGCGAGTTCATTGTCGTTGGCGTTCTGCCGGATATCGCGGCTGGCTTGAAAGTGTCGGAGGTGACGGTCGGCAATCTTGTGTCGCTGTTCGCGTTCGTGTATGCGCCGGTCACGCCGCTCGGCTCGGCATTGTCGGCTCGTTTTCCGCGTTTTGCCACGCATCTGACGCTGGTTGGGGTGTTTCTTATCGGCAATGTGCTGTGCGCGTTCGCGTCGAATTATGGCGTGCTCGTAGTGGCGCGAATCCTCATCGCGCTGGTGTCCGGCACGCTGGTGGCCATTGCCATGACGTACGCGCCCGATGTAACAACGGAACAGTACCGCACGAAGTTCATCGCATGGGTGTTTTCCGGATTCTCCATCGCATCCGTGGTGGGCGTGCCGGTTGGCACGTGGGTTGCGAACACATTCGGCTGGCGTTGGGCGTTCCATTTGGTGAACGTGCTTACGGTGGTGCTTATTGTGCTCATGGTGATGGTGCTGCCGCGCAACAGCCGTATTGTGAAGATTGGTTTTCTGCCGCAATTCCGCCTGTTTTTCGACCGTCGTATTCAGTTGGGCGTGCTTGCCGTGGTGTTTGGCGCGGCGGCAACTTACGTGTTCTATACGTATCTGACGCCGATCATGCGAGACGAAGTGCATGTTCCCGAACAGTATTTAAGCGTTGGCCTGGTGATTTTCGGCGCGGCCTGCCTGTGGAGCAACCTGTATGGCGGCAAGCTTGCCGACCGTGGCAGGGGAGTGGAACCGCTGACGCATATTCGTCCGATCTACTGCGCGCACGCCGTGCTTATGGCATCGCTGATCGTAACGCATTGGGTGCCGGTGTATGGTGCGTTGCTGCTGGTGGTGCTTGGCATGTTCATGTATCTGCAGAATTCCGCCTCGCAGGTGCTATATATGGATGTTGCCTCTCAGTCGCATCCGGGATCGCTGAATCTGGCCGCATCGCTCAATTCCATGTCGTTCAACACCGGCATCGCGGTCGGCTCCGCGGTTGGTGGACTGGTCAACGCCCATTTGGGACTGATGTGGCTTGGCCCTGTGGGCGCGATCTTCCTGCTGTGTGCGGTTGGCACCACAACACTGCTGCGCCCGTTCGTAGCTCGAGAACGCGATTTCTACGCCAAACAGCAAGCCTGATGGCATTTGGTCGGGTTTGAACGAGCGGTTTCTGAAAGCGGCAAAGTTATAGAAGTTTTATCTGTAATTCGTTGAGATTGCGGAAAGCGATTAGTGGACTGCGATGTTGGCGGACTGGGCAGTAGATCCGCCGACTTGCGGAGCGTAGTCGGCTAGATCGATTACGCGATCGCAGGCGTCCCGCGTGTCCGGATCATGGGTTGCCACCAGCACGATCATGCCTTGACCGGCCAGATTGCCGAGCACATGGCTTACGGAATGTGATGTACGCGTATCCAACTGGGCGGTCGGCTCATCAACCAGCAGCATGTTCGGCCTGGAACATACCGCACGCGCGAGCATAAGACGCTGCGCCTCGCCTCCAGACAAATCGCAGAAACGCCTGTCCGCCGCATACGCCAGATCGAACAGTTCCATCGCTTCCAAAGCCTTTGGTTCCGCTTCGCGGCGGCTCATTCCCTTGGCGAGCAGTGGAAACACCACATGGTCGAGCGCCGTGCGTTCCGCAACACCATACGGATTCTGAAACACCCATCCAACACGATCCACACCTTCTCTCGTCACCGTGCCAGCGTAAGGCTGCTCCCATCCTGCAAGAATCGACAGCAATGTTGACTTGCCGCATCCCGACGGACCGCATATCGCAATGGTCACACCAGGTTCGGCCACGAAACTCAAATTCTCGAACAGCAGATCGGTTCCCTCAAATCGATGAGCCAACCCCTCAACCGCAACGCGCATAGCCAACCTTTCACGAGGCAATCACCTTACCGACGCACCCTTGCCAATCATTTATAGTCCGCCAATCGCCCCCGTGCAACACCCACCCTACCTCATTTGTGTATATGCGGAATGTAATGTTCAATGCAGTACGCGATGAGGTATGAAAACGGTTAATCGGCAACAAGCATTCCTGACGTTACAAACCAGCCCGTGTAAGAGGAACGAACGCATAGAACTCCCACCGTCCATGCTCCTGCGTGGTGTAGATTTGACCTCCATATGCGGCAAGTTCGTCGGACAGTTGGCTCAGACCATGGCCTCCCGGCAAATTTTCCTGTGTTTCGGCATGATGATCATTGACTTCTGTGATTTCAATCGAAGCACGTTTGACCAGTACGGAAACATTGTATTCGTCATCACATGTCGCATGACGGGAAATATTCGCGTAAACCTCTTTGATCAGCCGAATGATGATGGCAGACAAATCGGCGTCGACATCTGCGGGAGATTCCAAAACGCTTACTTGGCTTGTTCCCTTGAAACGCATAGATTCAAGTGCCTTGCCATTACGCTCCATCTCCTGTCGGATACGACATACGAGGTCGGCGTCCTGCCCGGACTGTGCAACCTGATCCGCATGATCACCCCCTTTGATGTAGTCGATCACATGATGGACGTTCTGTAATGCGGAAACGATATGGTCGTTGGTCTGCTTCCACTGCGCGGCGTCGGGATTGTTTTCATCGAGCATCTGCTGCTGTGCCTGCAGGGAAGCGAGTGAAAGATCCGACGTCACCGCATCATGCATTTGGCTGACGATTTCGGCGTCGCGTTTCAACCGTGCGTTGTCGTATTGCGCGCGTTCAGCGGCCCATTGCGCCTGAGCTTTCTCCCCGTGCTTTCGTAATGCGGTGCCGAACATCGCGACCAACATGAACATGATGACGAACACCGGATAAGCGCGGAAATTATATCCGGGTCCGTTGAAAAGCGTTGTCTCCGCTGCTTGGCTGAGGGATATTTCAAGAGCCAGACCCAAAGCGTAAAGATCATTGGTCTCGTAAGACAGTATGCCAAGCGAAAACAGCACGCCGTAGAGGCCGCACTCATTATCGTATCCCCCGAAAACGTAATCCGTCACCTGCAGAAGCACAAAACAGATAAGCGGGCATGCTCGCGGGTAGAAGAGCGTGAGCAATGCAAGTACGGCATGTATTACGTTCACTACCTGTGCTGACGTTGGTTGCTGGTAGCTCAGTGTCGTCCAAATCAGCAGATATTCCCATACGAGCACGAGAAGAAGACGGAAAGGATGCTGGAAAAGCTTGAATTTCGCAAGAAACGACTGTACCGACGTGATTGGTGTTCTACTCATGATTGTTCATCCAAATGGCGATTGCCTGCCGTTGGGTATTGCAGTGCAGACGTTGAACGATATTCTGCATATGTTTGCGGACGGTTGCTTTTGCTATATGAAGTCGGTCGGCGATTTCGTCGTCGGTCAAGTATTCTTCGGCGCACAAGTGCATGATGGTTTCCTGTGTGACGGTGAGGGTCGGCTTGAGCGCAGACCGGTTTTTGAGCTGTATATGGGCGACGAGCGGGGTTTCGAAACCGTCCATGGTCTGCCCTCGGACGATGCGCGGAATGCATTGGGTGAATTGTTCGCTGCTGCTTTTGTCAACAAGTCCTTGCGCTCCAGATTCGATGGCACTGTTTCGGTATCGGTTGAGGCTGAAACTGGTCATGGCCAGAATGGGCGTGCTATTGTTGATGAGGCGTATACGTTTGCAGATGTCTGGTCCTTGCAAGCCCTCGAGCGACATGTCGAGCAATATGATGTCGTATTGGTTTCCGTACGCTCTGCACAGTGACAGAGCTTTCGTGCCGTCGGTGACGTCGTCGGCGACGTAGGCGTTGGGGAGTGCTTTGCTGAGCAGTGCAGTGAGCGCTTCGATGGCCCGCTTGTCATTGTCGACCATGAGAATACGCGGATGAACAACGATGTGACTCATCTACACACTCCTTGCTTTATGAAACGCAGCGAAAACGTATTCACTGGCACCACTTTACGATAGGATGGGGGCAACTCGAAGACAAAGTGATCTGAGGATTTGACGATAGCAAAGCGGTATTAGTTGAAGAGCGGTATGGGACTGATACTGGAACAAGTAATATTACAACTATTGTCCCGATAAGGATGTCATTCATATTTACCTTCCTAAGACGTCATGCTTCACCGTACATCAGGATGATGAAATGTATGAAGTGAGTCATACGCAATATGTGTATCTTTTATGCGCAAAATGATGAAAAAAATTTTTTATTGGGAAAAATACTCAATTTGAGTATCGTCAGTTTTTCTTTGAGCAGCATTCCTCGCTATATTGTCCTCGGTCATTCTTAAAGGAAGGAAGAAAAATGAAAAAGGAAACGCTTTCTATGCTTTCTGGATGTGTGGCTTTTGCCATGGTGTTCAGTTTGGGGGCCCCTATGGCCCAAGCGGCTGCGGGCAACATAGATAACGCAAGAATCAATGGATCTTGGAATTATTCGTGGACAAAATCTACTGCGAGTGTATGGGCGAGGAAACCTGCATATACAGGGTATGCGCAGGCGTGCCAAGACGGTGTTTGCTTCACCGGACATACGACGCAACGTATACAATCAACGACTGCTGTAGCATACGGTAGCGCGAGCAATCATACTGATAGCGCCAGAGTGTGGGGCTGATGGCAGATGCCGCATCGATTTCGGATTATTCCTCTAATTAGCGTAGTTGGCTTGACGTTGTCATTGATGTCTTGCGCGTCTATCGTAGATGGACAAAAAGGTGAGGAAGTTGAAGCTTCGTCTTCTGCTGCGCAGTCGGGAGCTGCACAGCAGGGGTCAACCAGCGGACAGAAATTGGCGGCGTCTTTGAGCGAATGGATCGAACAGCGGGAATCGCAAGGTAATATCGCTGAATCGCAGAAAACGATATTGGACAAAGCCAAAAGTACGGGTGAGATTTCGACGTCGGATTATGAGAAAGCCTGGTCCGATTACCGGCAGTGCATGATCGACAAAGGATATAAGGAAATCAAACTCATCAAATATCCGAGCGGACTCTATGCCGAAGCTGGACACAAACAGGGGACGACCATTCAGGAATCCCGATATTCCGATGATTCCACGGAATGCGGCGATGAGTATGTTGCAGATGTGCAAGATGTGTACGGCATTATCGTAGGCAATCCGAATCTGTATGCCGATCAAGCGCAGGCCGTGGTCGATTGTTTGCATAGAGACTCGCTCGTGCCGAAGGACTATACCGTAAGCCGGTTCAACAAGGAGTTTTTCGGAACGGATGGCAATACTTCGTTTGACATGCAGAACCTGCAAGTGCGCAGTTGCCTTGTGTCGAACGGCTACAACGTGGGATATGCGACCGACGATACGGAACAGTTGTGGTGAGAAGGTAAGTGATTCCAAGGTCTCGTTGTTCTGCTCAATCGCATGTTCGTTGGCAATCGCTGTCAATGAACATGCGAAGTGATGTTGCGCGAATGCTGTTTTATTGGGGACATTATTGGGAAATATGAGATCGAGAATGAGAACGATTTCATGGCGAATAGTTGATGTTCAAAGAAGGGGTCTATATGAAAGATCGGCTACTCGTAGGGATTCGCAGGGGGAATCATGGTGATGTATTCGCTGATGGTGCTTGTTGGTCGTGATTGAAGGGGTATATGTGAGTATGACGCGACGATTCGGAATGAAGCAAAGGACGGGAGGGAAGCGTTCGAAGTGCACTGCTGTGACTTGGACTTTGCTGGCGGCTGTCACGGCAGCCTGTATTGCGGTCGGATCCTGCGCATTGTGGCTGCCTGACCGCACTCCGACATTGCTCAGTTCGGCGGGGGAGAGGACTGTGGTTCCCGCCAGCGTACAGGAATACGCGGGTACGCAACAAGTTACCGTGGTGCCCACCATTTCCAGTGACCGTGATCTTTTCGGCAATGCGAGTGGCCTGGTCACCGCGGACTGGTCCGGCAACGGCCTGACCTCAGGCAAAGGTGCCTATCAGGTGAACGATCGCACGGTAGTGGCGTTGAACACCGCAACCCCCTTGTATCGCGATTTGAAGACCGGAGACATCGGCGGCGATGTGCTCGCCCTGAATAATGAACTCAGCTTACTTGGCTACAACAGCGTTCCCGGATCGGATACCTATTGGCGGGCCACATCGGACGGGTGGAAGCAGTTGATGGCCGACAACGGCAATACGTCGGATGGATCGTTGTCATTGGCCGACACATTGTGGATTCCCGAACACGAAGTCGCCGTTGACGAGTGGAGCGCAACCGCCGGATCCATGGTGACGGGCGGCACCGCAATCGGCAAAATCCCCGGATCATTGACGAAACTCACCGTCAAAAACGGCACCGCATCCGCGCAGGACCGCACGTTGACGATATTCGGCATTACGGGAACATTGCCAGCCAATACTACTGAAATCACGGATGCCGGGTTCCTGCAACAAGTCGAAGCGAACGACAGCTACCAATCCGTGGACGTGGAATCCAAAAAAGCGGGATTGGACGCCACTCTGGCCTTGAGCGAACGGATGCGAGTGCTGCGCGTTCCAGCCGGTGCGGTATTCGGCATCAACGGTTCAACCGGCTGCATCGTGCCCACATCCAACAATCATGGCAACACTCCCGTGAAAGTGTCGATCGTGGGAGGCGAACTTGGCGTGAGCCTCGTGCAAGCCGACAGCGGAGACATCGCTTCGATCTCCAATGTGGAAATCGGCAGCGGACTTAACAATCTCACCTGCGAGTAGGCGATTATGCGATTACGATCGGTGCTTTCCGAAGCGTTGCGCAATATTGGCGCGGGAGTGAGTCATGCGCTGCTTATGTTTGCAGCGGTATTGTTCGCGTCTACATTGCTCGGCGGATATGAGGCCGCCAATGTGGTGGGGCTCGAAACCGAGGCGGTGCAACGCATCAACGCCTATGCCGACGTTGGCACCATCGTTGGGGGAACGGTGGACGGAGCCGCATGTGACAGGCTCGCCGACGCTGGCGGCGGTGTGATGAGCACCTTGGCCGGTGCGATGCGTGCCGGTCAACAGATTGTGCCGCTTGCCACGCCCGGCAAGGATATATCGTCGTATGAAGTAACGCCCGGCATGATCAGGATGATCGCCGGGAGCGCGAAAACCGATGTGTCCGGCGTGTGGGTATCTACCGACGTGTCCAAGGATTTTGGTCTCACCAAAGGCAGCGTAATGCAGACCGAACAGGGAACGATGAGCGTCGCAGGCGTGTTTGATTGGCCGAACGATGGTCGTGACACGCGATTCGCCTACGCGTTCCTTGTGCCCGTATCCGCGTCGAATGGCACGTTCGACGAATGTTGGGTCAGACAGTGGCCGCAAAGCGGGCAGACGGAGGATGTGTTGTTTTCCACGCTGGTTGCGTCGGGTTCGTCATCCAATGCCGGCGTGACGCAGGTGAATAAGAGTTTCGATTCGCATTACGATGCGCAAGCTTCGTACGGGCAGCGCATGACCCGTTGGATGCCGTGGCTGGGATTGGCTGTGGGGCTGATGTTCGGCGCGTTCGGCGTGCGTCGTCGTAGATTGGAATATGCTGGCGCATTGCATTCAGGGCAGTCCAAAGGTGCGCAATTGCTGGAAATCGCTGTGGAAACGTTGATTTGGAGCGGCTTGGCGTGTGCCTCTTCGGCCGCGCTGTTGGGTGCGTATTGCGTTCGCATGAGCATCGCCGATTCAATGACCGTATGGTTGGGTGCGATGCGCGCGCCATGTGCGATATTCGCTGGAGTGATGGTATCAAGCGTGCTCGTCGGTATGACGATACATGAAACGCAGTTGTTCCGTTTCTTCAAGCAACGCTAGAGTGTGCTAACCATGGTTCGGCTGAGGATGATTTCATTAGGTCCCATTGCCGTCGATACTGGAAAACCGCCAGTATCGACGGCAATGGAATGCGAAAGATGATGATGCGTTAGCTCAACGCTTTCTTGATGCGCTGCAGGCTGATCGGCTTCGGCGTGCCGAGTTCCTGCGCCCACAATGATACGTAGAATTCCTCAAGCATCCAACGTGCGGTGACCGCCTGCTTCATCAACGCCTCATGACGCGGACCTGCAGGCTCACGTTCGGCCTTCGCCATGGCCTTGTCGGCCAACTGCTTGGCCTCATCAGCCTCCCAAGCCCAACGCACATCACGATTCTTGTCGTTCTTCGCCTTACCTAAACGAAGCACGTCAGCATGCAGATACCGTTCAATCGACGCCAACGCATCCGGAGGAGTCTTACCAATGAATCCCGGATACACCAGCGTGGCGATATGCTCACGAATCGACTGCAAAACGCTCAACATCGGCAGATCGGCCTTGCCTGACACGGCTTTATCAACCTCCGCATACCGCTTCAAAATAGCGATCACATCCTGCGCGACCGCATACACGGTATCTTCGAACACTTCACGCACATCAAGCACCGCATTCGCCAACGCCTCATCATCCGGCAATTCGTCAACATTCGGCAGCAAACGCTTCACCGCAGCCAACTGCAGATCCTCAGTAAGATCCTTCGTGGACTGATATGGTGCGGACGCCAACATCAACGCCTCCGCACCCAACCAACGCGACGAAATACGCTCGCTCGGCATACGCAAAACATCAAGTGCACCGCGCCACAGCATGGTGGAACGAGCTTCGGTAGTGGCACCAGCCTTATGCAGCAGATTGGCCTGCTCCACAAGCTTGCCCTGATTTCCAGCGTTTTCCGCCTGCTTCTTTACCATCTGCCGTGCGGAAGCCTCGGCTTGCTCCGCAAACTTGCGCTGCAACTCCACCAACGATTTGCCCGAGCCAAGCACCTTGACAGGGCCCCGCGCATGACGCCTGCCATGCTGACTCTTGCGACTCGGAGGCAACTGCTGCTCCACAGAGAACGTCACGCGCAAATACGGCGTGAGTTTGCTCCACAATTCACCAGTCAACACTTCAGGGTGAATCTGCGCGCCAACGATGCTGATTGCCGCCTGCGTGAACGTATGAGGCAAATCCGGCCACGCGGCCACACCCTCCGCATTGGTAGGAGCAAGATTCGGCTTCTGCTGGTTACCGGAACCAGGCAGATCCGGATACCTCTCATCAATCCACGCACGAATCTTATGAGCCGTATCAGGAGCGGGAACAAACTGCACGCGCAACGTCTTCGGCAACGACTTGATCATGCCGACAATCAACTCATCCAGCAATCCGGGAACATTCCACGTGAACTGTTCCGGTGTCAAACGAGACAACACCTTCAACGGCACATGCACGGTCACGCCATCGTTTGGATCATGCGGATCATACACATAACTCAACCGCAAATCGATAGGGGAGCCGTCCGTACCCAACGTATGCCAATGATCCGGATAATCAGCCAACGACACTGACTCGGCATCAGCAAGACGCTCCACCTTCTCCGGATCAAAATCCAACAAATCCGGCTGCTCATCATGCTTTGACTTCCACCATTTCGCAAGATCCGCAACCGACGTGACAGTATTGGGAATCACCGAATTATAAAAATCGAACAGATCCTCATCACTGACCGCCTGCGCCATCTGACGTGTGCGACTCGCATCGTCGGCGGCATCCTCCAACACATCGCGATTCTTCGCAATGAAATCGTCATACGAGAACCGCTGCTGAATATCACCCTCGACCAAACCCTGACGAATCAGAAAATCACGGGCCTCCAGCGGATTGATACGACCCCACTGCACCGTACGATCCTGTACGATTGGCAAACCATACAACAGTACCTTCGCGCTCGCCACCGCGGAGCCACGCGAACCAGACCAATGCGGATCCGCATACGTGGTTCGCGTCAACGAACCCGCCAACGGTTCAGCCCAAGCAGGATCGATCTGGGCGGAATATCGCGCCCACAAGCGGCTCGTTTCCACCAACTCCGTGCTCATCACCCATTGCGGTGTCGACTTGGCAACCGCGGAAGCCGGGAACAATGCGAAATGCGTGCCACGCGCACCCTGATAATCATTCTTCGCCATCTTCTGCGCACGCTTCATGGCACGCGCACGGGCAGCGCCCTTCAAGCCAGCGAAATCAGATGCCTTCGGTTCACGCACGATCTGCATGCCCATCATCGACAACAAGCCCGAAAGCATCGACGTATGAATACCCTGCGCATCCCACGAACAACACAACGAATGCGCAGCCTGCTGATTCGACGGAAGCTGACGAATCTCAAGCGGCGGACGCGAAGCCGGAATCGGATCGCCAACCTTGAACTTGAATTCCTTGCACATCTCACGCAACTGCGTGACCAGATCCTTCCACTGACGGATGCGCAGCCAACTCAAATACTCAGTCTTGCAAATCCTACGAAGCGCGGAATTGCTCGGCTCGCCATCAGCTTGGAACACGCGATCCCACAAGTTCAACGCGGTCAGAAAATCACTGGACGGATCGGCATACCGGTTATGAATGCGGTCGGCCTCCTCACGATTCTCATCCGGACGTTCGCGGGGATCCTGCAAACTTAGGAACGCGACCACCACCAGCACTGCGGCCAACGTGTTCGGCGTGGTCGACTTCGCAGCCTCGATGATCATACGGCCCAAACGCACGTCGATCGGAATGCGTGCAAGCATGCGACCTGTATGCGTCAGCACAACCTCGCCATGCTTGCGCGCCACGGCCTTCAACTCGGTCAACTCATTGAAACCATCAGACACCGCCTTCATATCAGGCGGATCGATAAAGCCGAAATCCGTAACATCCTGCGCGGTACGAGCCACACCCACCGACAGCATATGCAATACGACCGCACCCAACGACGTGCGCAGAATCTCAGGCTCCGTGAATTCCGGGCGCGTCTCGAAATCCTCGCGAGAATACAAGCGAATCGCAATACCATCGGCAATACGGCCGCAACGACCCGAACGTTGGTTCGCGCTCGCCTGACTGATCGGTTCAATCGGAAGCCGTTGCACTTTCGCGCTCTTCGAATAACGTGAAATACGAGCGGTGCCAGGGTCGACCACATAACGAATGCCCGGCACCGTCAACGACGTTTCGGCCACATTCGTAGCGATCACAATACGCTGATGGTCATGCGGCTCAAACACGCGATGCTGCTCCTTGGAGGACAACCGCGCGAACAACGGCACGATCTCAATCGCATCAGGACGACGCATATCAATGGCACGCGGACCATAATGATGGCGCAGCGCATTCTCAAAATCATGAATGTCGCGCTCGCCCGAAGCGAACACGAGAATATCGCGCGGGCCACGGTCATGACTCGAATGAATCACCAACTCGGCACAGGCGCGCGCCACCGCCGTCGGCATGTCAACGTTCGGCTCATGGGAATCCTTCGCGTCGGGAGCGGCCGACAACGTTTCATAGTCGGCATCGCCCGGCATCGCGCCCGTTTCAAAACCGGGTACGGAACGCATCAACGCCGGAGCGGTGCCCAGCGGCTCATACACGACCTGCACGGGGTAGGTTCGTCCCGAAACCTCGATAACCGGCACTTTCGTATGCAAAGCGTGCTCGAAATGCTCCTGGAACTTCACCGAATCAATCGTCGCCGACGTGATTACCAATTTCAGGTCACGTCGTTTCGGCAATAGCGCAGTCAAATAACCGAGCAGAAAGTCAATATTGAGACTACGTTCGTGCGCCTCGTCGATAACGATCGTATCGTATTGCATCAGTTTCGGATCGCGTTGAATCTGCGCCAACAGAATACCGTCGGTCACCACGCGGAGACGGGTCTTCGGTGAGCTCTCATCGGTGAAACGCACCTGATAGCCGACCTCGTCGCCCAAACGCACGCCCATCTCCGCGGCGATACGTTCGGCCACGGTACGAGCGGCCAGCCTACGCGGCTGCGTGTGCACAATCTGCCTGCCATGCGATCCACGGCCCAATTCCAACAGAATCTTCGGCAGCTGCGTGGTCTTACCGGAACCCGTCTGACCAGACACAATCACCACTTGGCTCGACTTCACCGCCTCGGCAATATCGCTACGTGCAGCGGAAACCGGCAGTTGGGAAGGATATTCGAATTTCATGCCTTCATAACCTCGATAACGCGGAAGCCCTTCGAACTCGCGTACTTACTTACCTCATAACCATCGCCAAGCTGCGTGGCAAGCCACGGAATCAACGAATCCGACCCCAGATTCTTCTGCACCACCAAATAGGCGGTACCACCCGCATTCAAACGCGGCAGCCACGTCATCAACAACTCATGCAGCACATCCTTGCCAACACGAATCGGCGGATTCGACCAAATCAGATCAAACGTCACATCCGAAGGGATCTCATCGGCGGTGACCGCATGAACGTTCCTCACACCATTGAGCTCGGCATTGCGACGCGTCAGATCCAACGCGCGTTCATTCACGTCCAACGCCCAAATATCAGCCTTCGGCGAAGCAAAACCAAGTGTCAACGCAATCGGACCCCAACCGCAACCCAGATCAAGGAACGTACCCTCCTCAGGAGGCTCCGGAGCCTGACGAAGCAGCACGGACGTTCCCAAATCCACGCGATTGCCGGAAAACACGCCATTGGAAACCTCAACATCGGCCTCATTGCCTCGCAACACAACATGCAGCCTCTTACGTACATCCTTCGACTGCGGATCAGCCGCGAAATACTGTTCGGCCTGTGCCATACCCACTCCTTGCAAACGCTCGCCTCCGGCATCACGCAAGCCACGCTCATCCACGTGGCGAATGCCCGATACCCATGTCTCTAGAGAATGATGATAATAAAGACACCATAGTTTAACCGTGAGAGGTGCCATTGAGCCAAGAAAACGACATCGAGCATAGCATGAGCGCCAACGACGTGTCAGGCGTGCTCGCCGACCAGTCCGAGGTGCTGCTTGATACCAACGGCGAGAACCATTTCAACGAATCCCATGACGAACAATGGCAGGAACGCGAATCCCGCAATGCGTTGAAGCATGTGTCCGGACTCGGCGAAATGCAAGACGTCACCGAAGTCGAATACCGAAAAGTCCGCCTCGAACGCGTTGTGCTCGTCGGCGTGTGGTCCAGCCGTGAAACCACACAGGCACAGGCCGAAGAATCATTGAGAGAACTTGCCGCGCTTGCCGAAACCGCCGGCGCCGTGGTATGCGACGGCCTGCTGCAGCATCGTATCAAGCCGGACGCAGCTACATACGTTGGCTCCGGTAAAGCCCGCGAACTCGCCGGAATCGTGGCGCAAGAGGAAGCCGACACCATCGTTGTGGACGACGACCTGCCGCCAAGCCAACGCCGCGCCTTGGAAGACGCCACCAAAGTGAAGGTCGTGGATCGCACTGCCGTGATCCTCGACATTTTCGCCCAACATGCGACCTCACGCGAAGGCAAAGCCCAAGTGGAACTGGCACAACTCCAGTACATGCTGCCACGACTGCGAGGCTGGGGCGGATCACTGTCGCGACAGGCAGGTGGCCGCGCCGCAGGAGACGCGGGCATCGGCTCGCGAGGACCTGGCGAAACGAAAATCGAAATGGACCGCCGTGTGATCCGAAGCCGCATCGCCAAACTCCGCAAACAGATCGAACAGATGGCTCCCGCGCGTGACGTCAAACGTGGCGCTCGCCGTCGTTTCGGATTGCCGACCGTTGCTGTGGTTGGATATACGAACGCGGGCAAATCGTCGTTGACGAATCGGTTGACCGGATCAGCGGAATTGGTGGAGAACGCGCTATTCGCCACATTGGACACCGCAGTGCGCAGGGCGCGTGCCAAAGATGGACGTCAATATGCGTACGTCGATACCGTCGGGTTCGTGCGTCGACTGCCTACGCAGCTGATTGAAGCGTTCAAATCCACGCTGGAGGAGGTTTCCGAAGCCGATCTGATCGTGCATGTGGTGGACGGATCGCATCCGGACCCGTTCTCGCAAATCGACGCGGTCGACGATGTGCTTTCCGACATCGACGGCGTCGAAACCATTCCCACGATTATCGTGTTCAACAAGGCCGACCGTATGGATGAGGCCACACGCGAGCGTATCGAGGCGTTGATGCCGGAAGCGTACATCGTATCGGCGTTTTCCGGCGAAGGCGTCGACGAGCTGCGTATGCAGGTGGAATCCATGCTGCCGACGCCGAACGTGCATGTCGAGGCGTTGCTGCCATACACTGCCGGTTCGCTGGTGTCGCGCGTACGTGAATACGGCAAAGTGATCAACGTCGAATACCGTGACGACGGTATGATGCTCGAAGCGGAAGTGGACGATCATTTGGCTGCGCAAATCGTGGAACAGTCAATCGGCTGAAAACCTTGCAAAACAGTGCAACGCAACGGACACAGCGTTTGTGAGCGCTCACATCTTTTGTGATGCATATCACTTTTCATTATTTGCAAGTCGTGTTATAACGCCTTGAAACGTCATGCTGTGTGGATAAAGTAAAGATGAAATTCTAAGAGAAAACCTGCTACCAGCGGGACATTCTTTCTTATAAGAGAGGTAAGCACATGGTGGATTCACCAATCAAGCCCACAAAGCTCGCTATCATCGGTGCCGGTGCAGTCGGCTCCACTCTCGCTTTCGCTGCCGCTCAGCGTGGCGTCGCACGTGAGATCGTGCTCGAAGACATTGCCAAGGAACGCGTCGAAGCCGAAGTACTCGACATGCAGCACGGCTCCAGCTTCTTCCCGACCGTGTCCATCGCAGGCTCCGATGATCCGGAAATCTGCCGCGACGCCGACATGATCGTCATCACCGCAGGTCCGCGTCAGAAGCCGGGTCAGTCCCGTCTCGAACTGGTCGGTGCCACCATCAACATTCTCAAGGCCATCATTCCTGGCCTCGTGAAGGTCGCTCCGAACGCCATCTACATGCTCATCACCAACCCGGTTGATATCGCAACCCATGTTGCCCAGAAGATCTCCGGCCTGCCGGCAAACCAGGTCTTCGGCTCCGGTACCAACCTTGACTCCGCACGTCTGCGCTTCCTGATCGCCCAGCAGACCGGCGTCAACGTCAAGAACGTGCACGCCTACATTGCTGGCGAACACGGCGACTCCGAAGTGCCGCTGTGGGCCTCCGCCACCATCGGTGGCGTCCCGATGTGCGACTGGACCCCGCTGCCGGGTCACGCTCCGCTCGACGCCGAAGTTCGTGAGCAGATTCACCAGGACGTCAAGAACGCCGCCTACAAGATCATCAACGGCAAGGGCGCAACCAACTACGCCATCGGCATGTCCGGCGTTGACATCATCGAAGCCGTCATGCGCGACTCCAACCGCATCCTGCCGGTGAGCTCCATGCTCCACGACTTCCACGGCATCTCCGACGTCTGCATGTCCGTGCCGACCCTCCTCAACCGTTCCGGCGTCAACACCGCCATCAACACCCCGGTGTCCGACCGCGAGCTTGCAGCCCTTACGCGTTCCGCAGAGACGCTGAAGGAAACCGCTGCCCAGTTCGGCTTCTGATAAAAAACGCGGTAACGGAGTGCCAGCTGCGTTACCGCTTTTTGGTTGCTTGGGCATTGACAGGCGATTGATCAGTCGTTAGACTGCAAAAAGAAATAAAGGAAACCCCGGCCTATGGCTGGGGTTTCTTGCGTTTTGAGAGCAATGAAAATGGTATTGAGAAACAATTTCAATAAGTTTCTTAATCGGGCTGAAAGATTAAGCATATGGCACATGACCACGCACACGGATCGATAGCGAACACAGGAGCGGAACATCAAAAACGGCTCATGATGTCGCTCGGTCTCACCTCGACGGTATTCATAGCGGAAGTCATCAGCGCGGTCATCACAGAATCGTTGGCGCTGCTCGTTGATGCCGGACACATGCTCACCGACATGTCCGTACTCATCGCATCAACCGTCACCGCAATACTGATGCAACGCAAGCCCAGCAACAAACGCACCTGGGGCTGGGCAAGGCTCGAAGTGCTAACAGCGGCAGTCGGAGCCCTCATCCTCCTCATCGTAGGTATCTATGCGCTTGTGGAAGCCGGCATGAGACTTTTCGGCGGATCTGCCGACGAAGTAAACGACGTGCGATTGCTGCTCTTCATGGGCATACTCGGCCTCGCGGCCAATATCGGATCAATCTTTATCCTCGCATCGCAAAGCGAAGACAACATGAACATGAAAGCGGCATTCCTTGAAGTCATGAATGACGCTTTAGGGTCCGTTGCCGTAATCGTATCGGCAAGCGTGCTCATCTGCACCGGCTGGGCCGGATTCGACGCTGTGGCAGGTGGCATCATCGCACTCATGATGATCCCGCGAGCCATCAAACTGTTGCGCAACGCGGTTCGTGTGCTTCTCGAAGAAACCCCCAACGGTCTTGATCTCGATGAAGTGCGTTCCCACTTGGAACAAGTGCCGCATGTTGTGGCGGTACACGACATCCACGCGAGCATCGTATCCACAGGCATGCCGATCTTCATGGCGCATGTTGTGGTCGAACAAGGACTCACCATGAAAGAAGCGGCGGAAATACTCGCACAACTACAAGATTGCCTGCGCGAACATTTCCCCGTATCCGTACCTCATACCACCTTCCAACTCGAACCGGAAGGATACAGTTCGACTAGCAAATCCGAAATGCATTCCTAAACATTCTTAAATGACCGGTGCGTTTACCGGAAAAGAATCGCGCCCACAAAGATGGAGTCTTTGTTTATGGCTTCATCTTTGTGGGCGCGATTTCAATGGCGTTGAATAGTCTAACGTCAGATTTTGCGGAGCACGGTGACCACCTTGCCCATGATCTCAGCATGCGTGCCATCGATAGGGGAGTAGGCGGGATTGTGCGGAATGAGCCAGACATGGCCATGATCCTTGCGGAACGTTTTCACCGTGGCTTCATCGTCGAGCAGCGCCGCCACAATATCTCCATTTTCCGCGGTGTTCTGCTCGCGTACCACCACAAAATCACCATCGCAGATAGCCGCGTCAATCATGGAGTCGCCATGTACTTCAAGCATAAACAGATTGCCGGTGCCAGTGAGACGTTCCGGCAGACGCATCACATCGTCCACATGCTGCTCGGCGGTGATGGGCACGCCTGCCGCGATGCGTCCCACCAAGGGGACATCGCGGGAAGCCATGATGGATCCGCTGGAATCAGATTGGCTCGGGAATGGGATGACCTGCGCTACTTTGCCGGGCGAAACCTCGTCATCGTCGAAACTCACGACTTCGATGGCTCTGCCCTTGTTCGCGTTCATGCGAATGAAGCCTTTGTCGTCAAGCACTTGCAACTGGTGTTTGACGGATGACGGACTTTTAAGCCCTGCGGCTTCGCCGATTTCGCGGAATGAGGGAGCGAACCCCTGCTCGACGAGATGTTTTTTGATGGCGCCAAGCACCTTGCGCTGACGGTCGGTCAGCGTGCTTTCATCCGGACGCTCGGCATCCTTTTTGGGCGTGAATGGGACGGTGCTCACGGTGGGCTCCTTTCAGGTCTTAGGCAAGCATAACGCGAAACGCCGAGAAAATCAAACATCTGTTCGAGGTGTGTCTGCAATTATCGAACATTTGTGCCATACTCAGAACATGCGTTCGATAGAACGGCTGTTCGAGAAGGAGTGGCGTGATGGATCGTGTGCCGAAGGCTCATGGCGTTGATTTCAAAGTCTGGGCGGATCGACTGGCCGTAATCATGATGCTGATGGTGCTCGCATGGTGTTTGGCTGGATTGATGATGCCTGCACGCGCGCAGTCAGATCCCGGAGCGACGCCGGTGGTGGTATATACCGTCCAGCCGGGCGATACGTTGTGGGGGTACGCTGCGCGTATTACGCCTGATGGTGGCAATGTTGCGGATACTGTGGACGAGCTGGTACGACTGAATAATCTGGATTCAGTATCGCTTCGGGCCGGTCAAAGACTTATCGTTCCCGACGAGGTATGAACCCGCGCAAGATTGGCCTAGTTCAATGGTTCAGGCTATTCTTGACACCATGCATTGCCCTTTTTGTCAGAATCCAGATACCAAGGTAGTCGATACCCGCATCAGCGATGACGGCCATTCCATCCGCCGTAGGCGTGAATGCCCGAAATGCTCCAAGCGTTTCACCACGCTAGAGACCACTATGTTGTTGGTGGTGAAGCGTTCCGGCAACGTTGAGCAGTTCGATAGGAACAAGGTGATTTCTGGTGTTCGCAAGGCATGCCAGGGCCGTCCGATCAAGGAAGACGATTTGAAGGCTCTTGGCCAGCAGGTCGAAGAGGATCTTCGTGCCCGAGGACTGGCTCAAGTCAAATCCGACGAGGTCGGCAGGGCCATTTTGAAACCGTTGCGTGATCTTGATGAGGTCGCGTATATGCGATTCGCCAGTGTATACCAGAATTTTGAGAATCTTGAGGATTTCCAGAACGCGATCGACGAGCTGAAGGCCGATGCGCTGAAGTAGGTTCGAACGGTTGCGAACGCATATGATAATGCGTTTGTTTTGGCTGAAATGGACTTGGTAGCGCAAAACTGGGCGATTACGGCAAACGGCATTAGGGTTCATGCATTGTGTGGGGGGGGGTCCAGCCAATAAGTGATTGGAACCCCCACAATGCATTCGTATCGTAGTGGCGTTTGCCGGATTGGGATCGTCAGCTGATCACACGCATACGGATCGTGCCTTCGATGGCTGCGAGTTCGTCCAAAGCCTTCTGGCTGGGGCGCTGGGCCACATCGGTGACCACATAGCCGATTTCGCCTTCGGTGCCCAGTGCCTGTGCCGCGATGTTGATATTCTCTTCTCCGAGTACACGGTTCACCTTGGCAAGTACGCCAGGCAAATTCGCGTGAAGATGCGCGATGCGGAAGTTCGAACGAATATCAGACAGTGTGATCTGCGGAAGATTCACGGACAACATGGTGGATCCCCTGAACCAATAATCCTCAAGACGCTGTGAGACGAACTGTCCGATGGACTTCTGGGCTTCAAGCGTAGACCCGCCAATATGCGGGGTCAGAATCATATTGTCTTCATCCGCAAGGCTCGTCAAAAACTCGTCGCCGCTCTTCTTCGGCTCGACAGGGAACACATCCACTGCGGCGCCCGAAATGTGGCCGGAGTCCAAATGCTTCTTCAGAGCGTCCAAATCAGCCACAAAACCGCGGGAAAGATTGATGAAGATCGAATCCTGCTTCATATGCGCGAACTGGTCCTCACCGAAGAAACCGGTATTGGACTTGCGGCCATCGACATGCAGTGTGACCACATCGGACTGTTCGAGCAGTTCGTTCAGCGTGGAGCAACGATGGGCATTGCCCATGGCAAGCTTCTCTTCAATGTCGTAGAACACCACGCGCATGCCAAGTGCCTCGGCGATGACGGAAAGCTGAGATCCGATATTGCCGTAGCCGATGATGCCGAGCGTCTTGCCTCGCACTTCATGAGAGCCGGAAGCAGACTTGTCCCACATACCGTGCTTCATATGATGGGTGTGCGCAGGAATGCGGCGCATCAGGCAAATGATGTCGCCGATAACCAGTTCCACCACGGAGCGAGTGTTGGAATATGGGGCATTGAACACGGCGATGCCGTGCTTGCCCGCATAGTCGAGATCGACCTGATTGGTGCCGATGCAGAAGCAGCCGACGGCCGTGAGCGTCGGACGTGCGTCGATGACTTTGCTGGTCACGCTGGTTTTGGAGCGAATGCCCAGCAGATCAACGTCTTCCAAGGCGTCGATGAGTTCATCTTCGTTGAGGGCGCCCCTGAGGCACTCGACTTCGAAGCCGTGGTCACGCAGTGACTGTGCCGCGTCAGGATGAATATTTTCAAGTAACAATGCTTTAGGCATGGTTCCTACCTTATAGCTTGAGCAGTTTTTCGTCTGCATTTGTCCGGACTATAAGCAGACGTTGTGTCGGTCTGGTCATGGCGACGTATAAATCGGCTGCGGCCACAATGCGTGAGGGGGCATTCTCCTCGATGCTTCCCGGCTGCACCACCATCACTGCGTCGTATTCCAAGCCTTTCACCATTTGCGTGGAACAAACGGTGACCTGTTCATCCCAAGAGCTCTGCGCATCGAGACGGTCGAACTCCTTCGCCGTCAATGTTTCGCGAAGCTGTTCGTACACCCGCCTGCGCAACGGCTTGACCATATCGTCAGGTGCGATGATGGCCACGCGTCCGGTGCCATCGGAGGAGACGAATGCGCGGACCAGATCGACGGTCTGCTGTGCCACGGCATCGGCAATCAGACTGTCGTCGGCCAGAGTGAGGCGCTTGACCGAATCCGGCACGCCACGCACCGCATTGACGGTGGAGATGTACAATCCCTCCGTTGCCGCGAAATCACAGGCGAGCTGCGACACTTCCTTCGGATTGCGGTAATTAATCGTCAATTCGTTGAGTTGCCAATTGTGGGGTCCGAACAACGGATCCATCATACGCCGCCACGAACGGGTGCCGCCCAATGCGGAGGTTTGCGCAACATCGCCCACAATGGTGAACGAACGCGACGGGCAACGGCGGATGAGCATGCGCCAATCCATGGCGGTGAGTTCCTGAGCTTCATCGACAACGATATGCCCATATGTCCATTCACGGTCTGCGGCGGCGCGCTGCGCGGTGAGTTCCGCGTCCATCCCGTTGATATTGTCGACCAACATCTGCGAAGTGACGATGCCGGAGCCGATGCCAGCTTGAGCCAGCGTATCTTGCGCGAACTGCTCCTCCTCGGCGCGCTTGGCGTCCAACGCCTTTTGGCGGGCGACCGCTTTGGGGTCGGGGCCAAGCAGTTCCATGGCTTCATCCAGCAGCGGAATATCGCTGACGGTAAACGGCGACCCTTTGGGGCGAACCAATGCTTCGATATCGCGTTCCTCAAGCCATGGTGCGAAGCGACGAAGCTGCTGCGGCTTGCAGAACAGTTGGTCGATAAGCCATTCGCCGGTCATCGGCAACCATGCGAGATTCAACGTCTTGCGCAAGGTGTCATTCATGCGCAACTGCTGCATCACATCCGTCAACTCCGCCTGCTCCGGCTCGTAATCAAGCTTGTCCACATAACGGTTGCGCATGGCGATCAACATGCTATGCACGAAAGTTTCGCGTGCTTTGTTGTGCTGCTGTCGCGTGCGCTTGGCATCGGTGATGGCCTGTTCGATATCCGCGCGCACGATGGGCACTGCGAATCCGTTGATGCGGATCGACGGCAATGATGCGGGGACGCGTTCTCGTGCGGCAACGGCATTGGCGATGGCTTTGGACATACGACGTTCGCCCTTCAATTTCGCGGCGAACGGGTTGTCATGCGCCGTCGCGATCACGCCGGGGATCAGATCGGCGATGGTTCGGCTGACCACTCCGGTCTCGCCGAGGGAGGGGAGCACCTGATCGATGTAATGCAGGAAGGTTGAGCTCGGTCCGACCACGAGCACACCGGAGCGTTCGAGCATTCGCCGATGCGTGTAGAGCAGATATGCCGCACGGTGCAGCGCCACGGCGGTTTTGCCGGTACCCGGTCCACCCTGCACCACCACGGCCTGGTTGAGGTCGGCGCGAATAATGCGATCCTGCTCGGCTTGGATGGTTGCCACGATATCGGTCATCTTGCCGGTGCGCTTGGCGTTCAACGATGCGAGCAGCGCGCCTTCGCCGGTCAGAGTGCCGTCCGAAGACGCCTGCCCGACCTGGTCGGAGTGCACATCGAGCACCTCGTCTTCAACGCCGACCACTTCACGGAAGCTGAGTGTGATATGGCGGCGCATTACGATATCGCCATGATTGGAAGGCGTCGCTTCGTAGAACGGACGTGCCGCGTCGGCTCGCCAATCGGTGAGGATCGGCTCGTGGTTTTCGTTGGACAGTCCGATACGCCCGATGTATCTGTGCGCACCGTGGACATCGTCGAGTCTGCCGAACACCAGGCGATCTTCGACGGCACGCAGCTGGGTGAGGCGATCCTCGTACATGGTGGCGAAGGAATCGCGTTCGGTGCGTTGCGTGGGCGATCCGTGCGAGCCGGCAGCACGCACGGTGTCGAGACGGGCACGAGCTTGGGCCCGCAGATCATCCAAGCGGCCGTACGCGCGGCTGACGGCCTGTTGTTCTTCACGCAACTGGGCGGAATAACTCGACATCTGCAATCCCTTCCTCACAAAACTTAGGCACTCCAATGTACCCCGAGGCTTCTACGAAAACCGACGGGGGCGAGTGCGACATAGCGAAGCAAGGATGAATTTACGGTAGTTGATTTGATGCCATTCGTTCAATGTGGGGAAAATCAACCTCAGCATTTGCTGATTTTTTCCATTTATGTGGGGATTTATGGTGATGCGTGGGGTAAAGTGGGGAAAGAGTTTTGGGTCTAGGTGTTCCCGCGCATCATGTAAGGAGGTGTGGCGATGGTTCAAAGCGTTGAAACCGAGCCCTTCTCCGACGATGGTTCGACGCAAGCGAGCGGTGTGATGGCTGGACTGCCTCCGCTGCTGTTGGGAACATACACTCCAAAAATCGACGCCAAAGGACGTATGGCATTGCCTGCAAAATTTCGCAGCCAGCTGGGACCGGGCATGGTGATGGCCCGTGGTCAGGAGCGATGTGTCTATCTGTTGCCCCAATCGGAATTTCGCCGGATCGCATTGCAGATCCAGCGCACATCCATGGGAAACAAGGCTGCACGTGATTATTTGCGTGTGTTCCTTTCCGGCGCGGTTGATCAGGAGCCAGACAGGCAAGGACGTGTGCTCGTGCCGCAGATGTTGCGCGATTACGCGAATTTGGGAAGCGACATCGTGGTGATTGGCGTGGGGACCCGAGCGGAGATTTGGAACAAGCAGGCATGGGAGGAATATCTCGCCGAACAGGAGCAGGGATATTCCGATATTGCCGATGACGTATTACCGGCGGTGGAATTCTGATGACAGATGTAACGACCATACATCAGCCAGTGTTGCTGCGCGACTGCGTGGATCTGGTGGTCCCGGCGTTGGCGAGGCCAGGGTCGATTGCGGTGGATTGCACGCTTGGTTTGGCGGGGCATTCCACGGCTTTTCTCAAAGCGAGTCCGCAAGCGCGTCTGATCGGCATCGATCGAGACACGGAGGCGCTTTCGCTCGCCACGCAGCGAATGCGGATGGAAGGTCTTGCCGACCGCTTCATACCCGTGCACGCCGCATTCGACGATTTCGCGCAAGTGCTTGATGATCAGGGGATCGACCAGGTAAACGCCGTGTTCATGGATTTGGGATTGTCGAGTTTGCAGATTGATGAGACGGAGCGGGGATTCTCCTATTCTCACGATGCGCCTTTGGACATGCGTATGGACGTGACCCAGCCATTGACCGCCGAACAGATACTTGCTGAATATTCGTTCGCTGATCTGGTACGCATTTTCCGTACATATGGTGAGGAACGCTTCTCCAAGCAGATAGCCCGCGAAATCGTGCGTAGGCGTGAGATCGAACCATTGACCACATCGGGGCAGCTCAACCGATTGGTGGATGAGGTTGTGCCGCAAGCGCACCGTCCTGCGGGAAATCCCGCGAAACGTGTGTTCCAGGCATTACGTATTGAAGTCAACGGCGAGCTCGACAAATTGGCGGGGACGCTACCGCAGATCGCCAACCATCTTGCGGTGGGAGGACGTTTGGTGGTGGAGTCGTACCATTCGCTGGAAGACAAGACCGTCAAAACATTTATGAATCAAGGTCTGAAAGCTGACGTGCCTGCAGATATGCCGGTAATACCCCCGGATATGATGCCGTTCTTCAAAGAACTGACGCGAGGCGCCATCAAAGCGGCCGAGGAAGAAATCGCCATGAATCCAAGGTCGGCCTCTGTGCGACTGCGCGCAGTGGAACTGACCAGACCAATTCCTGAACGCTGGCGAAAACGATTCGACCAAGGCAATGATTACGCAAGCATGAAACGACAAGGAAGGAGGGGCTGAACGTGGCCGCACCAAGAACGATCGCATCAAACGCGGCTCCCGCAGGACGCCGGGACCAAACCGAAACCGCTGGCACCACTCGCCCTGAATTGCACGTCGTCAAAGGAACGCGGGCCGAAGGCAACAGCGTCAAGCGAGGATTCGAACAGCTCATCACATGGACGCGCACCAGAAGCACTCCATTGTTGCATCTGGTTATCGCCGTGGTGTTCCTCGGCGGATGTCTTCTGGGATCCTTAACGCTGCGTACCCAAATGGTGCAGCATTCCTTCGAGGCGAACCAGATTGAGTCGAACATTACCCGCCTGACCCAAGACGTGGAAGATGACCAGGCCAAGCTTGACGAACTTGAAGCCTCGCTGCCGAGCAAGGCCGAGGAAATGGGCATGGTGCCCCAAAAAGGCGCTCTAACGATTGATCTGAACGGCTACCAGCCAAGCGGAGACGACGCTCAGTGAATCCTTTTCACCGCACTTACGCACGTTTCCACAAGAAACTGCTTACGAAAACCATGGCCATCGGCGTCATTCTGGCGTTGATGGGCACGGCTTGCCTTATTCAATTGGCCAACATCCAGTTGATCAATGGCAAAACCATGGCGCAGGCCGCGGCGCAAAGCCGCACGATTACCGTGACTTTGAAGGCACGGCGCGGCAAAATCATGGACACGAACGGCTCGATTCTCGCGCAAAGCGTGGAGCGCTACACCATCATCGGCAACCCCGAGGAAGCACAGGCCTTCACTCCCACAACCTGCACCAAACAGACCGGAGACAACTGCCATCAGATCGATGGCAAGCCGGTAGGTGCTACCGGAGCTGCGGCGGTAGCTAGACTCCTCGCTCCGGTACTGGACATGGACGCCACCGAATTGGGTGCCATGCTTTCGGGAACAGGCCAATATGCGGTACTCAAAAAAGATGTGACGCCGGCCGTTAAGCGCAAGATCTCCAAACTCAATCTGGGCGGTATCGTCTACGCGGAACTCAGCAACGAGCGCATCTATTCCAACGGAACCCTGATGGGCGCACTGCTGGGAGGTGTCGACGGTGAAGGCAAAGGCGTAGCGGGCATCGAACAGATGGAAAACAAGACGTTGACAGGCGAAGACGGGTACCAAGTCTACCAACAAGGCAACAACGGCGTCGAAATCCCCGGAACCATGACCGAATCAAAAGACGCGGTCAACGGCTCCGATGTCACACTGACCATCGACCATGACGTGCAGTGGTACGTCGAAAAAGTGCTGAAGGAAAGCTGCACGAAATATAGTTCACCGTGGGGAGTCGCCGTGGTGCAGGACACACAAACAGGGGACATTCTCGCGCTCGCCGATAGCGACGAAATCGAAGCCGGCAGCGACCAGGCGAAAATGACGGTTTCCAGGGCCGTCAGCGAAACGTTTGAACCCGGTTCCATCGGCAAGGTTTTCACCATGTCAGGCATGATTCAGCTTGGATTGCACCAGGCATCGGATAAATTCACGGTGCCGGACCACATTACGACGAACGGGCAGACCTACAGCGATGCGACGACCCACGGCGATGAGCATTGGACGCTGGCAGGCATTCTCGAGCAATCGTCGAATGTCGGCATGATCATCGCCGCGGAGAAGATGTCTAACGAGCAGCGATATGAGTTCATCAGCAAATTCGGTATCGGACAAGACAATGGGCTTGGTCTTCCCGGCGAAGCGGATGGTCTGCTGTATTCGGCCGATCAATGGGATCTGCGAACCCAGAACACCGTGCTGTTCGGCCAGGCGTATACGACCAATGCGCTCCAGTTGACGAACGCGGTTGCCGTGATCGCCAACAAGGGCGTCAAAAAGCCGCAGCGCATCATCAAGGCGATCAGCGATGCCGAAGGGCATTCCGAAGAGCAGAAGCCTGAAGGCGAAGCGACGCGCGTGATTGACGAGCAGGTGGCCTCACAGGTGATGAATGCCATGGAATCCGTGTCCGACCACTATTCCCAGTTCATCAAAGTGGATGGTTACCGTGTCGCGGCAAAGTCCGGTACCGCGGAAGTTGCCGGTGCGGACGGACGTCTGTCATCGATTATCAGCGATTATTCTGCGATTATTCCTGCGGATAATCCTCGTTTCGTCGTTACGGTGGTGTTGAAAGATCCGCAAGGCGTTTATGGTGGTCTGACGGCAGGCCCGGTCACTGCGGAGATTGGTGAATTCCTTATGCAGAAGTACGAAGTGCCGGCGTCAAGTCCGCGAACTGATGCTATTCCAGTGACTTGGTGAGTGTGTGAGCATGAAGAACGGAGGGGCGGAAAGATGAGCGCGGTCAGCGAATCCATGAATAGGCGAATGACGTTGGGTCTGCTTGCCAGCAGATATGGCTTTGACCTTGATCCCGCGTTCGCTACCGAAGTGACGGTCACGTCCATTGCCGACGACATCGATTCGGTGCGGCCGGGAGCGTTGTTCATGCCGTCCATGCAGGTGGATGAGCAACAGTTACGGCAGGTGCAAGCGCTTGGTGCGTATGGTGCGGTGGTGCCGCATGCGTTGCGAGGAAAAACGGATGGCGTTCAGATTCCTTTGATTTATGCCGAACCGACTGCGCAACAGTTGGGCAAGCTTGCCAGCGAGATGGCGGGCAGCCCATCCGATTCGCTGGCGGTGTTCGCCGTGGCTGGCAGCAATACGCAAACGGTGGAACAGGGTGTGAGGGATCTCGCGGATTTCCTGCACATGCTCGGCAATCCGGTCGGCGTGATTAGTGCCGGCAATTCGCAATCGTTGGAACGATTCCTTGATCTGAACTATCCATTGTCGATTCTTGACGTGCAGCGTACGATGGCTGTGTGCGCCGAAGACGGCGCCGCCGCTGTGATCCTTGCGCTCAGCGAGGAAACGTTGAATGACGATGCGTTGCAGTCGGTGAATGTTGATGTGCTTGGCTGCGACGACAAGGGTCTCAGCGAGGCTGAGATCGTCAAGTCGGTCGCACGGTTTGGATGCACTGTCGGCAAGCAGACCCACATCGCAGGTCGTACGCAGGAATCCGATGCGCTCGCAGCGCAAGCGACGGAGGCATACGGGCAGACGGACAGCAGCGCGTTGTCATTGTCCATCGCCATGGTGCTTGCGGCCGGCGTACGTAAAGCCAATATTAAAAGCGCATTGCGTGTATCTCGAGATCTGAACTAGTCTCGATCGGAACGGATGCGGACGTCGAATAGTGATAATCGTAAACAACGTGAACAATATGCAGTACATCAACACAGAGGAGAAATCAGAGTGAGCAGCCCGACCATGATGCCAATGAGCTTGGAGGAAATCGCCCAGGCGGTTCAGGGACGGCTGATTGCCGGCACCGCGGCGATCGATACGCCTGTGGCCACCAGCACATTCACTGATTCACGACAGATTGTTGAAGGATCGGTATTCGTGGCGATTGCCGGAGAACGCGTGGATGGCCACGATTATGTGTCGAAGGTAGGCGCTCAGGGCGCTGTTGCCGCAATAGTCGACCATGAGATCGACGGTGCCGGAGTGCCTCAGATCGTGGTGGAAGATACGGTGCTTGCCTTGGGCGCGTTGGCCAAGCACAATATCGAACGCCGGCGTGCGTTGGAAACGCCGTTTACGGTGATTGGCATCACCGGTTCCGTCGGAAAAACCACTACCAAGGATCTCATGAAGGCGTTGCTGGCGCACATAGGACCGACGATTGCGCCGGTCGGATCGTTCAACAATGAAATCGGACTGCCGTTGACTTCGCTCAAAGTACATGCGGAAACTCGCTTTCTGGTTGCGGAAATGGGTGCCAATCATGTTGGGGAAATCGCGAATTTGACGTCGCTGGTGCCGCCGGATATTGCGGTCGTGTTGAAAGTCGGCGTCGCGCATCTAGGGGAATTCGGCTCGCCGGAACGCATCGCACAAGCCAAATCGGAAATCATCCGTGGTCTTGTTCCAGGTGGTCTTTCCGTACTGAACGCGAATGACGAGCATGTGGCTGCGATGAGCGCCATCGCTCCGGGCGACGTGATGTGGTTCGGACTTCCGCAGAACAATGACGGCAAGCCGGCAATCAGCGCGCAACATGTGCATTGCGACGAATTGGACCATCCGAGCTTCATTTTGGACAATGGTGATGGCGAGCATGCCGAGGTCACTCTGGGCATTTGCGGTCAGCATAACGTTATGAATGCGTTGGCGGCTGCTTCGGTAGCGATGCATTTGGGTATGTCGATGGATGAGGTCGCGTCCGCGCTGTCTGACGTCACGGCCATCAGTCCTCATCGTATGGCTGTTTCCACGGTGCACAAGCCTGAAACATCGTTCACCTTGATCGACGATTCGTTTAATGCCAATCCCGATTCCATGAAGGCGGGGCTTGACGGATTGTTGCGTTGGAAGGCGGGTGCTGAGACCCAACCGTTCCGTATTGCGGTGTTGGGTGCCATGCTTGAGCTTGGTCCGGATGAAAAGGATTTGCATGCTGGCATCGGCCGGTATGCGGTGGAAGGCGACGTTGACGCGTTGCTGACGGTCGGCAGCGCATCCGATGCCTCTTTGGACGCTCTGGCCGGTGCCATGGCTGAAGGTGCATCCGCTGCGGGATGTGCTTCCCATATTGATTGGGTGCACGACATTGACGAGGCCGATCGTCTGGTGACGCAACTCGCCGTGGAACATCCGGGCGCTGTGGTGCTGCTTAAGGGCTCCCACGCTTCCGGCTTGAGCGCTTTGGCCGAACGTTGGCAGGCCCTGGCTGCACAATAGAACAAGAATATTTGGCAAGATTCGAATAATCGAATAAACGACGTTATCTGAAGAATGTCTGACTGAAACGGAGAACATCAGGTGATTTCGCTCATCATCGGAATTGTGGTGTCGCTGGTTGTGACGATCGTGGGCACCCCGCTGCTGATTCGTTTGGTGCACAAGCTGAATTATGGGCAATACATACGTCAGGATGGTCCGAAATCCCATCTAGTCAAGCGTGGCACGCCTACGTTGGGTGGCGTGGTCATCAATTTGGCGGTTGTGTTGGGCTGGGGCTCGTCGGCGCTGTACCGCTTCGTCACGCGGGGTGAGACTCCGTCGTGGTCTGCGGTGCTGGTGCTGTTTGCCATGTTGTCGATGGGATTGCTTGGTTTTATTGATGATTTCGCGAAGGTTCGTAAGAAGCAGAGCGAGGGATTGACGGTTAAGGGCAAGTTCATCGGTCAGTTCATTCTGGCTACCATATATGCGGTGCTGGCGTTGATTCTGCCTACGAATTCCGGTTTCCCCAGTGCCCAGGCCGGCATGAGCTTCATTGAGGAGCCGTTCTTCAGTTTCGAATTCGCGGGTAAGGTCGTGGCTATCGTGCTGTTCGTGATTTGGGTGAACTTCCTGATGACCGCGTGGACCAATGCCATCAATCTGACTGATGGTCTTGACGGTTTGGCAGCTGGCTCTTCGATGATTGCGTTCATGGGATATGCGGTGATCGCTTTTTGGGAGTTCTACCACCTTAAGGGGTCGGGGCATGAGGGCTTTACCTACGCGGTATCTGATCCACTTGATCTGACCATTATCGCGGCTTGCGCGGCGGTAGCATGCTTCGGGTTCCTGTGGTACAACTCCAATCCGGCTTCAATTTTCATGGGAGATACCGGTTCGTTGGCGCTTGGCGGCCTGTTCGCGGCCATGTCCATCGCCACGCATACGGAATTCCTCGCGATTATTCTCGGCGGCCTGTTCGTCATGGAAACGTTGAGCGATGTCATTCAGGTCGGCTATTTCAAGATGACGCATAAGCGTGTGTTCAAGATGGCTCCGATCCACCATCATTTCGAATTGAAGGGATGGCCCGAAGTCAAGGTTGTGATTCGCTTCTGGATGATTGAACTGCTGTTCGTGCTGGTCGCCTTGGTGCTTTTCTATGGCGATTGGGTTGCCCGTTCCGGCTTGTGACAGTCGATGCTCGGTCTGTTGCCGTTGCGAATGAACGCAATATGACTGTGATATTAAGGCGTATGAGGTTCTGACGATCGAAGGATGATGGATATGGATATGAGCGGTAAGACCGCGATTGTGGCGGGTCTTGGAGTTTCTGGCCAGAGCATGATGGAGGTGTTGGGTTCCCGCGCCGAAAAGGTGTTGGGCGTGGATGAGAAGAAGCCTGATGCCGATCTGCACTCTTTCGACCACATTGATTGGGATCATGTCGACCTGGTGATGACTTCTCCGGTATTCAATCCGAGGACCCCGTTCATTCTCGAAGCGCAACGTCGTGGCATTCCGGTGATGAGCGAGGTCGAGCTTGCCTGGCAGCTGCGGGTGGATTGCGATGCCACTGGGCATCCTGCGCAATGGATTGGCATCACCGGTACCAATGGCAAGACCTCCACTACGGAAATGACTTCGGAGATGTTGACGGCTTGCGGTTTGACCGCACCTGCTGTCGGCAATATCGGCAAAGCGGTGTCCCATGCCGCAGTCGATCCGGCAAATGATGTGCTGTGTGTTGAGCTCAGTTCTTTCCAATTGCATTTCACCGATTCTCTTGAGTTGGATTGCGCGGCGATCACCAATATCGCTGACGACCATCTTGATTGGCATGGCGGTATCGACAATTACGCGTCCGATAAAGCGAAGGTCTTCCACCATGCCAAGAAGGCGTTGGTGTACAACGCGGATGATGAGCGCGTGACCAAGCTGGCATTCGCAGCCGAAACCGCGGAAGGCTGCCGTAGGGTTGGATTCACATTGTCGGAACCGCAAGATGGCCAGATTGGCGTGAAGGACGGCTGGATCGTCGACATGTCCGGCATCGCGGGCGGTGAGGCGGGCAAGCCTGAACAGGTTGCCAAAGTTGCCGAGTTCACACATCTGACCGAGCCGGATGGCACGGTATATCCGCATTTGCTCGCCGACGCATTGACCGCATTGGCGTTGGTGTTGGGACTTGGCGCGGATAAGGAGAAGGCGATCGCATCCCTGAAGCAGTTCACTCCAGGTGGCCACCGTATCCAGACCGTCGCCACCGCCACTATGGCGGATGGGGGAGCCATTCGTTTCGTTGACGACTCCAAGGCGACCAACGCGCATGCGGCCAAGGCCTCGCTCAATAGTTTTGCCGATAAATCCGTGGTGTGGATTGCCGGAGGACTGGCCAAAGGCAGCAGTTTCGAGCAATTGGTGGCTGATCAGGCGCATACCATCAAAGCCGCGGTCATCATCGGCAGGGATCAGCAGCCGATGCTGGATGCGTTCAAGACGAGCGCTCCCAACATTCCTCTGACCATCATCGATCCGGCGGATAATGGGGTCATTATGGAACGGGCGGTTGATGCCGCGGGCGAGTATGTCCAATCCGGTGATGTGGTGCTGATGGCGCCTGCATGTGCGTCGATGGATCAGTTCAAGTCGTATGCCGATCGTGGAAACCAGTTCGCACAGCAGGCTCAGCGTTGGGTGAACGAGCATGGAAAAGCCTAAAACCAGGCAGGTTGATAGTAGTCGTCAGAAAAAGAAGGCCGCCGTCGGAAAGCAGGTCGACGATTTTCATGGTTATGTCGGTCTGCGAAGCCTGCTTAATCCGATTTGGTGTTTTCATGGGTTCAGAACCGCGGTGATCATTCTCACCATTTTCGGTGTGATCATGGTGTTTTCCAGCTCTTCGGTAAACATGATTGCCAACGGACAGTCTCCGTGGTCCCAAGCACTGAAACAGGGGGGATTCTGCGTTCTTGGACTTATCGTGGGTGTTGCCTGCATGATGATTCCGGCGGAGCTCATCAGGAAATTCAGTTTCGTCTTCCTGATTATCGCTTTGCTTTTGCAGTCGCTGACGTTTACCCCCTTGGGCATCGATGTCCAAGGCAACAAAGGTTGGATCGGCCTTTTTGGATTTACCTTCCAGCCCGCCGAAGTCGTTAAGCTTGCGTTGTGCATATGGCTGCCGCGGGAACTGATCTACGCGCAGAAGCAGATAAACAAAGTCGGACCATATAAGGCATATCTCAAGTTGATTGCGTGGCTTGGTCTTGCATTGCTGTTGGTTGTGAGTGGCAAGGATCTTGGCACGGCCATGATTCTGTTCGCGATCGCAGGTGCCGCGTTGCTGTTGGGAGATTTTCCTGGCAAATGGTTGGCTATCGTGGCATGCGGCGGTGCGGTTTTGGTTGGCGGACTCGTTATCACCAGTCCGAACCGACTCAGCCGTATCATGGCCACATACCAAACTTGCTCCGCATCCGACATGCAGGGGGTCTGCTATCAGGCGGTGCATGGCAAATACGCCATGGCCTCCGGAGGTTTGCTTGGAGTGGGCATCGGCAATTCCGGAGAAAAATGGGGATATCTGCCGGAAGCGCACAACGATTTCATTTTCGCCATCATCGGTGAGGAAACGGGCTTTGTAGGCGCCTCTCTCGTCATTCTGCTGTTCTTGGTGCTTGGATGGTGCATGCTCGTGGTGGCTTTGCAATCGCAGGACAGGTACATCACTTTGGTATTGGCCAGCATTACCGTGTGGATCGTCGGCCAGGCATTCGTGAACATCGGCGTTGTGGTGGGATTGTTTCCGGTGATGGGTGTGCCATTGCCGTTTGTGTCCGCGGGCGGTTCGTCGTTGATTCTGTGTTTGGGCGCTGCAGGCGTAACCATCAGCATGATGAAGCAGCAGCCGCAGATCCAAGCGGAGATGCAGCGGGTCTGAGTGTCGGCTGCGACCGCAGCATACGCTACCGCGTATTGCGGTGTGCAAACGTAGATGAAATGTGAGCATCCGCGTGTGCGACGGTATGGCGCGCGGCGTACTGGGGTGCCGTGGGCTAAGCTCGTACACTATGAGCAATCAGAAGCATATCGTTCTTGCCGGCGGTGGTACGGCAGGTCATGTCAATCCTCTGCTCGCCGTGGCGCATGTGATTCGCGAGCTTGAACCAGACGCCGATATCGCAGTGGTGGGCACTGTCGTCGGCTTGGAACATGATTTGGTTCCCCAGGCCGGTTTCGAACTGGAAACCATTGAGAAGGTTCCTTTCCCACGCAGGCCCAATATGGCAGCGCTGAAGTTTCCCGCGCAGTGGAAGGCCGAAACGGCCAAAGTCCGTGACATTCTCACCCGTCATGAGGCGCAGGTGGTTGTCGGCTTCGGCGGATACACGTCCGCTCCCGTATATGCGGCAGCGCACAAGATGGGCATTCCGATCGCGATGCATGAGCAGAATGCCCGTGCCGGAATGGCCAACAAATTGGGAGCTCGCTGGGCGTCCATGATTGGCACCGCCTATGCGCAAACCGGCTTGAAGCCACGCAAGGGTGTTGAAGCCGAGCGTGTGGGATTGCCATTGCGTGCCGAAATCGCAGCGATAGCCCATGGCATGGAACATGACCGCATTGCCACAAGACAATCGGCCGCAGCGCAACTCGGTGTCGATCCGAACCGTCCACTGGTGGTGGTGACTGGAGGGTCGCTGGGCGCGGTGAACGTGAACCGTGCGGTGGCGGCTTCCGCTAGGGAGCTGCTGGAACACGCCCAGGTGATTCATCTGACTGGGAAAGGCAAAGATGATGAAGTGCGTTCATTGGTGTCGGTGAGCGCCGGCGAACAGGTGCTTGGCGAGCTTGGCCCGGACCATGGCAATGATGGCGATTATCGTGTTGCGCCGTATTTGGAACGTATTGATCTCGCATTCGCTTGCGCCGACCTGATTATCTGTCGCTCTGGGGCCGGCACCGTATCGGAATTGACGGCTTTGGGACTCCCCGCGATTTATGTTCCGCTGCCAATCGGCAACGGCGAGCAGCGATTCAACGCCCAGCCTGTCGTCGATGCGGAAGGCGGTCTGATGGTGGCTGATCGCGAATTCACCGCCGAATGGGTCAAACAGCATGTGCCGAAGCTGCTTGCCGATTCGGATCTGCTTGCCAAGTATGGCGACAACGCCTGGCAATACGGTATTCGGGATGCCGCTGAAGTCATGGCCAAGCGCGTGCTTTCCATGATTGACGAAAAGTAGGCTGCGGCGACGGCAGGTGCGTTCGTCGCATTCCAAAATCCCACCCATGATCGGCCATATGCGAGACCATGGGTGAGACCATAATGGAACAAGCTAGAAAAAACATGCAAGAGGAGCAGTCGTGTCTGACAACCAGCGTGAAGCCGGTACCATCGTTCTTGATCCAACCCATGCGTCGTTCAGTCCGCAGGAAGGCGTGAATGATTTGGGGGCCACCCATTTCATCGGCATTGGAGGCGCGGGCATGAGCGTGCTCGCTGAAATGCTGCACGAACAGGGCGTTGAAGTGGACGGTTCAGATCGTGAACCCAGCGCCAAAACCGATCGTCTGCAGGGAATCGGCATTACCGTCGAATTCGGGCAGCGCGCAGAAAACGTCGAAGGCAAGCATACCGTCGTATTTTCCAGCGCCATCAAATCCGACAATCCGGAAATCGTCGCAGCATACGAAGCAGGCGAACGCATCGTGCACCGCAGCGACATTCTCGCATTGCTGATGAACGCAAAACGTGCGGTGACGGTCGCAGGAGCTCATGGCAAAACCACGACCAGTTCCATGCTGGCCCATATCCTCACCCATGCCGGTGAGGGAAATCTGGCCGATCCAAGCTATGCCATCGGCGGATCCATCCAAGGCAAGGATGGTGTGACGCTTGACGGAGGCCATGCTGGTAAGGGCGACGTTCTTGTGGCGGAGGCGGACGAATCCGATGGCAGCTTTGCCAAGTATCATCCGGAAATCGCCATTGTCACCAACTCCGAAGCCGATCATCTCGACCATTACGGCACGCAGGAAAACTATCGTGCGGCTTTTGTCAATCATGTTCAGCATGCCGAAAAATCGGTGGTGATGTGCGGCGATGATGAAGGCAATCTTGCGGTATTGCGTGCTCTCGATCCGCAGACGGCCAAGCGTACGGTCGTGTATGCGACGCAGGATACGGTTTCGTTGGGTGATTTGAACGGTGCCGCGTTCGTGCATATCGAATCGGAAAGCGAAAGCGCGCAAAGCGGTGCCGAACATTTCACCTTGCACATGCCCGCGGGATTGTTGGGCGAACATGAGCGTATGGTTCCGGTGACGCTTACCGTTCCAGGCATTCACAACGCGCGCAATGCCTCCGCTGCGATTATTGCGGCCGCGTTGTTGGGCGTCGATGTCGAGAACGCTGCCCAAGCCGCCACGTCGTTCCTTGGAGCTGCCCGTCGTTTCCAAGTGCGTGGTATGGTCGGCCAAGTGACTGTCGTTGATGATTACGCGCATCATCCTACGGAGATTTCGGCATTGCTGGATGCGGCGCGCCGCAGGTACCCGCAGTCGGTGATTCGCGTGATCTTCCAGCCGCACCTGTTCTCCCGGACCATGTTCTTTGCGAGTGAATTCGCTGAAGCATTGGCCAAGGCGGATGATGTGATCGTCACCGGCATTTTCCCCGCACGTGAAAAGCAGGAGGACTATCCGACGATTAGCTCCGCCACCATTGTGGACGAGGCGCTTAAGCTTGACCACACGCCTGCCGAGGATTGGATTCGCGGAGTGGAGGATATGCATACCGCGGCACAGATGATGACGATGCGTGCTCATCATGGCGATGTCATCTTCACTGTTGGCGCAGGCGACATCACACAGATGGACGAGGTGATGCTGCACTCCCTTCAGGCTCATCGTTGGGATTGTGAGGGCTGATGACGCGAAGGGTCATCAGTTCAGGTACGGGTTCGGATGGTTCCGCAACGACGCCTGAAAATCAGACGTCGCATGGTAGAACCATCCAAAGCCGGAAACACAGCGATGCCGGAAAGCAGGTTCAGCCGAAAGGCCGTTCCGTCGCTGGGGGAGCGGGACGCGCGTCTTCTTCCGTGAAGAAGACGCAGGAAAAGACGGTTGAGAGTGGCAGCAAAGGCAGCCTGAGCCGTTCGAGATCAGGCGATTTCGTGGACGCGCGCAATCTTGCCGGCGAGGATTTCGTTTCGAAGACATTGGAGGAAACCACAGGCACGTTGGGCGTGGTAACGCGCCCGAAGGTGGTTGATTTCAGTGCGCGTCTGAAAGAACGACGCAAGGCGAACGCGCGTGTCGTCGCCATGCGCGCGTGCGTTTCCGCTGCTGTCATTGTTGTTGCGGGCGCGTTGGTATGGCTGTTTTTCTTCTCATCGGTATTCCGTCTCGAGCCCGGCAATATTAGCGTTGTCGGCGCCAACGAATGGGTGAGTGAGTCTCAGGTGTTGGATATTGCGGGCCAGCAAGCAGGAAAATCGATTCTTCTCGTGTCGAACAATGACGTGGAAAAGAAAATCAAGGAGATTCCAGGAGTCACTTCCGCGCAATCCAAGAAAAAACTGCCCGACTCCCTTGAAGTGACCATCAAGGCGCAAAAGCCTGCTGCGATGCTCAAAACAGGCGAGGACAGCATGACCGCGGTCGACAGCAGGGGCCGTATATTGAATTCCGTCAGCGGAGCTTCCGTGGACGGAATTCCCGTCATTGAAGTGAAGGATGTCGAAACAAGTCTGAGCAATCGTTCCATCAAGGAGGCGTTGAAGATCCTCAGCTCATTGCCGGAATCGATGCGCAATTCCATCACCAAGGTGACTGCCGAAACCCAGGATTCCATCACCACGGAAATCAATGGGGGAGACCGTGTGATCGTATGGGGCGATTCATCCGGCCTCAAGTTGAAGAAAGCTGTCGTCGATAAAATCATCAATGATCCGAATGTGATCGGAGACAAGCATAACGTCGACGTGTCTGCGCCGTTGCGTCCAATCATCAAATAGTCGCGTTGATATACGGAGAACCCCGGTTGCCTTGCGGTACCGGGGTTTTTCGCGAATAGGAGGAGAGAAGGAGAAGTTCGATTATTGGAGGCCGTCAGGCGTTCGGATTGGCCTTCAACGCAGGAGTGACGGAGACCGCGGGATCGAGACGCGGAATCAGCGTGCACTGCGTGGCATGGTACAGGTCGGACTTGCCCGGCCAGACGGTACCGATGACCTCGTTGTCTTTGTTCAGCTGGTGGAACCAAGAACCGTTCTTATGGTCGATCAGGTATTCGTCAATGTACTTCCAGAAGGTCGCATACCAATCCTTGTACACCTGCTTGCCGGTGATGGTGGCCAGTGTGGCCGAGGTGTTCACGGATTCGGCAAGCGTCCAGTGCATGCGGTCGGTGACAACGGGCTTGCCGTTCCAATCGGTGGTGTAAGCCAAACCGATGGTGCCTTCGGCGTTCCAGGCGTCGGCAAGTGCCTGAGCGAACAGGTTCTCGGCGGCTTCGATAAGCTGGTGCTTGCCTTCTTCGGAACGCTGCTTGGAGCTCAACGCATACTGGGTGATGAGACGTGCCCACTCGATGCCATGGCCCGGAGTGGCGCCGTACGGCTTGAACTGGTCATCCGGCTTGTCATGGTTGCATTCGAGATCCGGCTGCCAATCGGCGGTGAAATGCTCAGGAATACGCCAGTTATTGTTGGCTGCCCATCCGACCACATGATCGATGATACGACCAGCGCGCTCGCGGTATTCCTCGTTTCCGGCCACATCGGCAACGGCAAGGAATGCTTCGGTGGTGTGCATATTGGCATTGATGCCGCGATAGGAGTCAAGCTCGGTGAATTCCGTGTTCCAAGTATCGACGGCCAGACCGATCTCGTCATCCCAGAAATGCTTGTCGTAGGTTGCCAGAGCCTCTTCGAGCAGCTCGTCCGCGTCCGGGCGGCCGATAAGCTTGGCGGAAGTGGCGGCAAGAATCACGAAAGCGTGGGCGTAGCAGACCTTGCCTGCTTCATGGGTGGAGCCGTCTGCGGAAATGGACGGATACCATCCGCCGTTTTCATCGTCATGCAGCGGACCGCGCAGGCCGGCGATGGCCTTGTCAACCAGTTCTGCGGCGCCCGGCTCGCCGTGCAGGAACCCCAAGGAATACACGTGCGCCATGCGGCAGGTGATCCACGTGTGGATGTTTTGGGTCAGATCCGGATTGCCGGTATCGTCCAGCCAGTAGGAGCCACCCTGCGGGGCGGGGAAATTGTGTCCGAAATGCAGGAGCTCGTTGGTTTCCGCCTCGAGCAGGTCATGGTTTTCTTCGGAGCCGAACACGTAGGCTTCGGGAGAGTAAGTGCAGGTCATCGATCAAGTCCTTCCTTGACGTCGTCTGCTGTGACGTGATAACTAGGTTGATGTATTAACTATGTTAACCACTTAAGCGGTTAATGCAAATCGACACACGGAATTTGATGGTGGGATTCTGATGATTTGTGATGGGGGAGAGCTGGATTTTTCGTATGTTGATTTGACGAGGTTGTCTTGTGAAGAGGAGTACCTAAAAACGTACCTTGCATGCTGTTTAGGGTGGTAGACAGATGGAACTTGGAAGAGATTAAGCAAGCCGGAGGAGGGATTTTTGCCCACATTTTTTTAGAACATCCGGCACATCGGGGGTAATTTGGAGTAAACCCAGGAATCTTCGAAAACCGTTGGAAATACAAGAAAAGCCGCCATTTCTGGCGGCTTTCAACTCGTGGAGATGCGGGGAATTGAACCCCGGTCCGATAACCGAACCCTCAGTCTTCTACGTGCGTAGTCTGCTGGCCGTGCGGCGGTTTTTCTGCTCCCATCGATATCGCAGACAACTGATGGCGGGCATATCTACAGTAAAAGTCCCTTGCCGGCCCTGTGGCTCAGTCGACAAAGCAAGTCTTCTAAACGACGCTCAGCATCCTTCCAAAGACGAGAAGGAGTGAACGGAGCGGCTGCTCACTGGTTAATCCTGGCGCGAAGCTCAGGCAGCGAGAGCGAACTCAGTGCGGTTAGATTTAGCACTTATTCTTTTGTAGGGGGCATCCACGAGCGGACCCTACGTTCTCGGCACGCTTCCCTGCGACGAACAGGTCACCGTCGAAACCGATCATCCCCAATCTTGAATTATCAAGCACCCGGTGCAAGACCGGACTTTTCAAGATATCATGGAATGTCAATAAGTGCAAATCATCTACCGTAATTCTTGCGCTGTGAGCGAAGCCAAAGCTTAAACTGATAGCCACTCACAGCTTGACGTGAATACCGAAATAATCCATGACCAATTCACAGAACATCATATTGGCCCAGCTGAACCACGGACGGGTATAGGAGTTCGGGTCGTTCGCGTCAAAGCTTTCATGCATGAGATGCGTGCCGGCGTCGGCGGCGACAAGTTGATCAAGAATACGTTCTTTTTCGGCTTTGTCGTGGCTTGTCAATCCTTGCATGGCCATGGCGATCGGCCAAACATAACCTTCTGGCGTATGCGGAGAACCGATGGCATGTGCATAGTCACCCTCGAAATAGTAAGGATTCTCCTGACTCAGCAAAGTATTGCGCGTTTCGAGATACAGCGGATCGTCCGCTTCGCAGAATCCGAGATAAGGTGCCGACATAAGATTCGGCACATTGCTGTCATCCATAAGCAACGCGTTGCCGAGACCGTCCACTTCGTATGCGTAGATAGCGTTTCCGGCCGCATTGCGGATGGTTGCGTGATGGGCAAGACCATCATCGATGGAATGCTGCAGCGCCGCGGCACGACCGGCGATTTCACGATCGTCAAGCACGTCGATGAAAATCCTTTGCACATATCCCATGACCACGCTGGCGAACATGTTGGACGGCACGAGATATGGGTAGACGCAGGCGTCGTCGCTGGGGCGGAATCCGGACCATGTCATGCCGGTGACGGCAAAAGGTCCTCCGGTACCATGGTTGGGCACGCTGTCGCGCGGATCGTCGTTCGGACGGAAGAAGCGGTAATGCGAATTCGAATGGTCAAGCTCGGTTTCGAACACGTCAAGGATTCGACGGATGCCGCTTACAAACGCATCATCGAAATGGCTGGTGGTTCCTGTATTGCGATACAACAGCCACGCCAGCTGAATGGGGTAGCACAGGGAGTCCACCTCGTATTTGCGTTCCCACAACCATGGTCCGAACGAATCGGTCTGATCGTTCGGATCCCAGGTAGCGCCGCTGGGTGTTTCGTTGAACGCGTTTGCGTATGGATCGATATTGATGAACCTGAATTGCTGCCGAACAAGCCCGGTAATAAGCGCGGTGAGCTCGGGATCATCTACGGCTACGGCGAGATATGGTCGGAATTGCGCTGAGGAGTCGCGCAGCCACATGGCAGGTATGTCTCCCGTCAGCAGAAACGTCGTGCCGTCATCATGCCGTCTCACGGTGGTGGTGAGTGTATTGGCGAATCCTGCGTTGAAGTTTTCGGCCCATCTTGCGTGTTCGCCGCCACACAAGTCGGTGATGTGCCGCATGAAATCGGAAACTGACTGCGGAATATCGGATTGTGAAGCGGCGTTTGTGGTGTTGCTGGTGTCGTTCATGGCATCATTCTTCGTTGAGGTGCGTATATCGTGACAATCGTGATTGCACCAATTGCGGATTGAATATGGGTATGAAAAACGAGGCCATGATGGCAGACATGGCCTCGTTGATGATGATGAAAGGAAAATCTGGGCTTACTTGCCGGCTTCGGCGAGATAATCCGGAACGCCTTCCACAGGGTAGGTTGGCCAGCCGCCTTCCTTGGTGCACACGTAGGCGGCGGTGTTCACAGCCGCACGATGCGCTTCCTTGAGCGGTGCGCCGCTCAGCAGCTTGCCGGTGAAGGAACCGGAGAAGGAGTCGCCTGCACCAACGGTATCGGCAACCTCGACGTGAGGGGTCAGCAGCGTGGAAACCTCGCCATTCTTGGCGGTGATGGTGCTGAACGTGGCGCCGCCGGTCAGAATGGTGTACTCAAGGTCGAAGCGGTCGATGAACCACTTGCATGCCTCTTCGTCGTTGCACTCAGGAATGGAGAACATGTCGCGCATCATGATCAGCTCTTCGTCGTTGATCTTGAAGATGTTCGCATAGCCGAGCAGTTCTTCGATGAGTTCGTTGGAGTAGAAGTTCGCACGCAGGTTGATGTCGAAGAACTTCAGAGCGCCTTCCTTGGTGTGCTTGAGCAGTTCGACGATGGTGTCGTGGGATTCGGGGGAGCGCAGACCCAAGGTGCCGAAGCAGACGGCGTCGGCCTTGGACACGGCTTCGACGAGCTCGTCGGTGAGCTTGATGTGGTCCCAAGCCACGTTTTCGACGATGGTGTATTCCGGAATGCCGTTGGTCAGGGCCACGTCAACCGTGCCGGTCGGGTATTCGTTGGTCTGCACCAGCGTGTTGATGCCGGCCTTGTGAGCGTCGGAGAGCAGTTCGGTACCCAGCTCGTCGTTGCCGACGGCGCTGATGGCGAAGCTTTCCGCGCCGTTCTGGGACGCATGGTATGCGAAATTGACGGGTGCGCCGCCGGCACGCTTGCCGGTGGGGAGCATATCCCACAGGATTTCGCCGAGAGAAATGACGATTGGCTTGGACATGGTGTTCCTTTCTTTGGTTGTGGCGTGCTATGCGACGTCAAAGAACATCGAAGGATGTTCCAGAAAATTGGTGATGGCCACGGCCGCGGCACCGCTGACGGTGGCGTCCGTTGGGAGGTTGGACAAGGTGATTTTGGTATCGTGCCCGACTTCGGGGATGGTACGTTCCCGAACGACTTTTTTGACCTCGTTAAGCAAGGGCTGTCCGGCTTGGGAGATGATGTCGCCGAGTACGATATGCGTCGGATTGAAGGCGTTGATGATATTGACCGCGCCATATCCGATATATCGAGCGACCTCGGAAGTCAGATCCATGGCTGCTTTGTCTCCTGCCGCAGCTTTGGCGAACAGCGCGGTGCATGCCTGCGCGTGCGTCATTGCCTCGCATCCGGGCACAATGCTCGGCTGTTCGTTGAGCCGTTCGTGGATTGCGTTGGCTGAGCAGTAACGTTCCAGGCACCCGATATTGCCGCAGTCGCAAGGCTTGCCGTTGACGTCAACGGAGATGTGTCCGATTTCGGTGGCCGTGCCGTGCGCGCCGTAATAGATCGAACCATTGTCGATGATGCCGAGGCCGATGCCCTCGCCAAGCAGATAGTAGGCGAGCGATCCCTCGGACAGTTCCGGGTTGAACAGGAACTGCGCCAAGGCGCCTGCGCGTGCGTCCTGTTCAACGAATACGGGTACGTTGAACGCTTCGCTGAACTCCTTGATGAAGTTGACCTGCCGCCAACCCTGCATGGATGAGACGAGCGCGGTGCGACCTTCCTCCACCAGATACGGACCAGGAACGGCCATGCCGACGGCTACGATGCTCGAATCGTCCGCAATGAGCTGTCGTACGGTGGCCCGGATCTGTTCTACCGTTTCGGGAATATGCTCCTCGTCAACGGTGGGCAGGTCGGTGAGGGAAATACGATTGCATTTCAGGTCGAACACTGCGATCTGCACCAGACTTCGTGCGAATTTCACGCCGACGACATGGTATTTCGCGCAATTGAGATTCAGTCCGATGGAACGACGATTCTTATCGCCTTCCATGTCTCCGGTTTCTTCGATAACGTCTCGGAACAGTAGTTTTGCGGTAATTTTCGTAATGGCCGCGGGTGTGAGTTCGATGGCTTTGGCGATTTGCGCACGTGAGCTGATGCCGTTGTGGTAGAGGTATTGCAGAATTCTGGAACGATTGTTTTCTGAAATCGATGATTGCTGAGCGCTGTAACTACTCATGACACCTCCTTGCGCCAGTGCACGGACCCTTCGTTGAACTAGTTGATATATTAACGCCGTTAATTAGTTGATGCAAGTTCCGTCTTTCGGCGTGTCACGAGGACCGTCGATTCTCAATATGGGATTCGCTGTCTCATTATTTGACACACTCTTTTCGGAAAAAAATTAACTGCAAAACCGTTGTGATTGCTGAGTTTTCGTTGGATCGAGAAAGGATGATGTCGCAAAATGAGCTTCCGTGAAATGTTTCGCTAACAAAGTGTGCCCTACCCTTATGGCACGTCGTTTTGGAGTACCAATTACGACAGCAGGAAGAGAAAGGATTCCATAGTGAATCACAAGAAGATTATGGCTGCGGCTGTTTCGATTGCCGCACTGGCCTCGCTCGCGGCATGCGGCGGCGTAAAGGATAGCGGTTCCGCATCGGGGGATGCGGATGTCATTACCGTCGGCACCACGGACAAGGTTACTAGCGTTGACCCTGCCGGCTCCTATGACAACGGTTCCTATGCCGTTCAAATCAACGTGTTCCCGTTCCTGTATGCGCAGGACTACAACACCTCTGAACTGTCTCCGGACATCGCTGCGGATGACGGTACCTGGAGTGACGACGGCACTGAGTTCACCGTTAAGATCAAGTCTGGCCTGAAGTTCGCCAATGGTCACGACCTGACTTCGTCCGATGTCAAGTTCTCCTTCGACCGTGTCAACACGATCAACGATGAGAATGGTCCGAGTTCGTTGCTGGCCAACATCGAATCCATCGATACGCCAGATGACACCACTGTGGTGTTCCATTCCAAAGTCAAGAACGATGTGACCCTCAAGCAGGTGCTTTCCAGCCCGGCCGGTCCGATTGTCGACGAAGAGGTCTTCTCCGCCGACAAGCTCACTGATGCTGACACCATCATCAAGGAGAAGGCTTTCGCCGGTCCGTACATTCTGACCTCCTACAAGGCCAATGAGGTTGCAGGCTACTCCAAGAACGACTCTTATCAGGGTCTGACCCCGGCCAAGAACAGCACTGTTCAGGTCAAGTACTTTGCCGATTCTTCCAACCTGAAGATGGCCGTGCAGCAGGGACAGGTCGACGTGGCCTACCGTTCTCTGACTCCGACCGACATCGATGATCTGTCCAAGGACTCCAAGGTCAAGGTCGTCAAGGGTCCGGGCGGTGAGGAACGCTTCCTGGTCTTCAACTTCAACATCCAGCCGTACGGCACCAAGTCCGACGAACCGAATGCCGACAAGGCCAAGGCTGTGCGTCAGGCCGTCGCTAACCTCATCGACCGCGAGGAGTTGGCGACCAAGGTCTATAAGGACACGTACACCCCGATGTACTCCTACATTCCGGACGGTTTAGTTGGTCACGAAGACACCTTCAAGACCGCGTATGGTGACGGCAACGGCAAGCCGAGCGCCGACAAGGCCAAGAAGGTTCTTGAGGACGCAGGCGTTTCCACTCCGGTTGAGCTCAAGCTGCAGTACAATCCGGACCACTATGGATCCTCTTCCGCCGATGAGTATGCGGCTCTCAAGGCTCAGCTCGAGGAGGGTGGTCTGTTCAAGGTCGACCTGCAGTCCACCGAATGGACCCAGTACAACAAAGACCGTGTTGTTACCGAGGACTCTGATGGATCCTACCCGGTCTACCAGCTCGGCTGGTTCCCGGATTACTCCGACCCGGATAACTATCTGTCTCCGTTCTTCCGTGACGGCAACTTCGTGAACAACGCTTACTCCAACTCCGAAATCAACGATTTGATTATGGAGCAGGCTGGTGAAACCGACGAAAGCGCCCGTGAGGATCTGCTCAAGAAGATTCAGACCCTTGAAACCGAAGACCTGTCCACCATCCCGCTGCTGCAGGGTGCGCAGGTTGCAGTTACCGGCGCCAACGTGAAGGGTGTTGTGCTCGACGCTTCCTTCCGTTTCCGTTTCGCATCTGTCACCAAGGCGTGATGTGTGCGGATGTGCGGCATGACCTGCCGCAGCCTGCATAGAAAACCACTGGGGATCCCCGGTCTATGGCCGGAGGTCCCCATTTCCCGAATTATCTGCCTGAAACGGCGCAGTGATTCGATATTGTTGTAAATCAAAGCCGTACAGGCTTCTTATCAAGGAGCATCGCGTGTCAGACACAGCAGCTCCGGCCGTCTCTCAGGAGGCGAAGCCGAAACAAGCCAAAAAGAATCATTTGTCAGGCGGATTTTTCCGTTTCGTCCTGACTCGATTCCTGCTCATTATTCCAACCGTTTTCATTCTCGTCACCGTCGTGTTTTTCGTGATGCGAGCTACAGGCGATCCTATTTCTGCGGCATTGGGTGGTCGTCTTACCCCTGACGAGTTGCAAAAGCGTGTTCATGCGGCCGGCTACGACCGTCCTCTTATTGTGCAATATATCGATTACCTTGGGGGTTTGCTCCATGGGGATCTCGGCACTACGTTGACTGATAATCAGCCGGTTATCAGCATTCTTGTTCATTACGGATCAGCGACTTTCGAGTTGGCGCTCCTATCGCTCATTGTTGCTTTGATCGTAGGTATCGGCTTAGGTCGTGTAGCTGCGTGCAGACGCGATCACGCTGCCGATGCAGGCATTCGAACCTTTGCCATTCTGTGCTACGCCACCCCCGTGTTCTTCTTGGGATTGGTCCTCAAACTCATTTTCGCCATCTGGCTGAACGTGTTGCCGGCATCCGGTCGATGCTCGTTGTCTTCGGAAATGCAGTTCACCCGGCTCGTCTCTCCGACAGGCTTTTACATTATCGATGCACTGCAGCTGGGTGATATGAGCGTGCTGGCCGACGTGTTGCGTCACGCCGTGCTTCCTGCGCTGGCGTTGGGATTGCTCACCGCAGGCGTGTTTATTCGTTTGGTGCGCACCAATGTGATTTCCACCTACAATTCCGGCTATGTCGAGGCTGCGCGTTCGCGTGGCGTCGCCGAAAAACGTCTGCTCAGCAAGCACGCATGGAGGCCGGCGCTTATTCCAATCATCACCGTTATGGGCATGCAGATCGCATTGATGCTCGCCGGCGCGGTGCTTACCGAAACCACCTTCGAATGGAAGGGACTCGGATTCATGTTGTCCCAATATCTGAAAGCGCGTGACTTCGTAGCTGTGCAGGGCATTGTGATTCTGATCGCCATCATCGTGGCCGTCGTCAACTTCATCGTTGACGTTATCGCCGCGTTGGTGGATCCGAGAGTGAGGTACTGACATGACTGCATCAGCAAATAACGTCACCGTCCCGGGTGACACTCGTCTGAACGATCTCAAAGTCAACAGGAAAGCTCCGTTCTGGGCCAAGATTCCGATCATCAAGGAACTTCGCGTAGCGGTCGGCTGGCAGAAAGGCATGCTGATTACCGGCCTGTTGCTCACGGCGTTCTTCCTGCTCGTGGCCTTGTTCGCGCCCGTAATTGCACCGTACGGCTATGCGCAGCTCAAAGATGCCAATGGAGTTTCATTCCCGGCCCAGGCAGCACCCTCATCCGAGCATATTTGGGGTACCACCGCAGGTGGTTATGACGTGTTCAGCCGTGTGATTTGGGGCTCTCGTACCGCGGTCATTGCGATTGTGATCGCTGTGCTGCTTTCTATTTTCGCGGGTGTATTGCTCGGTTTGGTTTCCGGATATTTCGGTGGTTGGGTGGATCGTGTGCTTGTCATGATCGCCGACGCCATCTACTCTTTCCCCTCGCTGCTGCTTGCGATTCTGATGGCCATTATGATTTCCGGCGGTCAGTCTGGTCTGTGGAGTGGCATTCTCGCTTCGGGTATCTCCATCACCGTGGTCTATATTCCGCAGTATTTCCGTACCATTCGATCCGAGGTCATTCGAATCAAGGAATCCGCTTACGTTGATTCCGCTCGCGTGGTGGGCGCGTCGACATGGCGCATCATGACCAAGCACCTTCTTAAGAACTCCACCAGAACGTTACCGGTTATTCTGACGTTGAACTCGTCCGAAGCGATTCTGACTCTTGCGGGATTGGGCTTCCTCGGATTCGGCATCGAACCTACCGCAGCCGCTGAATGGGGTTACGATCTGAATCGTTCCGTGTCGGATGTAACCGCGGGCATTTGGTGGACCGCAGTGTTCCCAGGTATCGCCATCGTATTGATTGTTCTGGGTATCACCTTGGTGGGCGAATCCCTCAATGACCTTGCCGACCCGCGTCTGCGTGCACGCAAATCCGCTGGTGAGGTGGTTGGATCCATCGAAGATACTTCGGTTGATCCCAGCCAGAAGCCAGGCGTTCGCAACGAGGTGATAGCCGAGCTCGCGGCCGCCAAGAATCCAATGGGAGCCAGCGATCAGCCAGTGACCGTTACGGATCGCGACCCGTCATTTACCGCCTCCGAATGGGGCTCCAAGGAAGAAGAGTGACGCAATGAGTGACGAACAAACCAATCTTGCGCAAGTCAAGGATCTGAGCGTTTCCTTCATGACCGACGCAGGATCCATCAAAGCCATCGACAAGATTAGCTTCACCATCCCACGCAAAACCGTGGTGGGTGTGGTTGGCGAATCAGGTTCCGGAAAATCCGTGACCGCACGTTCGATTATCAAGCTGTTGCCGGAGACGGCAACCACTTCCGGCGCGATTTATCTGTCGAACCGTGAAGGCAATGAGCAGCTTGACGTACTGTCTCTTTCCGGAGAAGATCTGCGCCGTATGCGCGGATCAGAAGCGGCCATGGTGTTCCAGGAACCTAATTCGGTACTTAATCCGGTGTACACCATCGGATGGCAAATCGAAGAGGGACTTCGCGCGCACGGCATGAAAGACAAGAAGGAGCTTCGTGCCAAGTCCGTGGATATCCTCAAAAAAGTAGGCATTCCTGATGCCGAAACTCGAATTGACTACTATCCGCATCAGTTCTCGGGCGGCCAAAAACAACGTATCGTCATCGCCATGGCGTTGGTGCTCAATCCAGGTCTGATTCTGGCTGACGAACCGACTACCGCGCTCGACGTGACCGTGCAGGCAGAAATTCTTGACTTGTTGCGTCTTGCCCGCGACGAATTCGGCGCCTCCGTGCTGATTATCACCCATAATATGGGTGTGATCGCCGATATCGCCGATGAAGTGGTGGTCATGTATCGAGGTCATGTGGTCGAGCAGGGAAGCGTCGAACAGATCTTCTACTCGCCGAAAGACGATTACACCAAGCGGTTGCTCGCGGCCGTGCCGCGTATCGGGCAGAAACTGGTCGTTCGTGATGAGCAGGGCAAGGTGATTGAACGCAGCAAGGATTGGCATGACCAACCCATTGCCGTCGAGGCCAAGGGACTGACTATCACCTATCCTGGGCATTTGACGCAGCCTGATTTCAAGGCGGTCAATGGTATTGATTTCACTATTCACCGTTCCGAAGTGCTGGGATTGGTCGGCGAATCCGGTTCCGGCAAATCCACTACCGGTCGTGCCATCGCGGGTTTGCAGAAAGTGTCCGGCGGCTCCCTGAACGTGTTGGGTGTGGAAATGAACGGTGTCAAGGAACGTCAATTCAAACCCAAGCGTGCTGATATTGGTTTTGTGTTCCAAGATCCGGGTAGTTCATTCAATCCGCTGATGACCATCGCGGAGAATGTGGCAGAACCGCTGATCGTGCATAAAAAGTACTCGTCTGTGTCGGAAGCGAGCGACTATGTGGGAGATCTGCTCGAAATGGTGCAGTTGCCGCGTGCATATATGAACCGGTTCCCGCATGAGCTTTCCGGCGGTCAGCGTCAGCGTGCCTCCTTGGCACGAGCGCTGGCGCTTAAGCCGAGCCTGCTGATCGCCGACGAGCCGACTTCTGCATTGGATGTGTCGGTACAGGCGAAGGTGTTGGAGCTGTTCAAGAAACTGCAGGCGGAAATAGGTTTCGCATGCCTGTTCATCACCCATGATCTTGCCGTGGTCGATATGCTGGCCGATCGCATTATGGTGATGCATAAGGGCGAGATTGTGGAACATGGTGATGCCGATCAGGTTATGAATAACCCGCAGAATCCCTACACGCAGAAGTTGTTGGCATCGCTGCCGGTGCCTGATCCACGTGAACAGCGAAAACATCGCGCCCAGCTGCACGAGTTGCTCGCCAAAGGAATTTGATTCCGAAGTGAGTTTCGTGGCTTCCTGACATACACAAGAGCTGGTGTGACGGTTCATGATCGTCACACCAGCTCCTAGTTTATATATTCAATTGTGACTGTATTCAGCGAATCGCACCGTTGAAGGAGAATTGCGCGTGTGCGTCGCCGTTCGCCTTGTTCTTGAGGTACTCACGCACGTAGCCCATGCGTTCCACTGTGGTGTCGGCCAGGGGCTGAGGCAGGTCATCAGGGGAGAACCAACCCACGTTGAGGCTTTCCTCGTCACCTACGAACGGTTCGGCATTACCATTCGGATCGGGCTTGCACACGAACAGGTGATCCATATACATGGTGTTGTCGCCGTTCGCATACGTAAGCACCTTGCGGGAAGACTTCACCGACACCAAATCGGTGACGATAACATCCACGCCAGTCTCTTCCTTGACCTCACGCGCCACCGTGTCGGCAGGTTCCTCGCCAGGCTCATTAATGCCATACACCATGGCCCACTCGCCGGTATCGGAACGCCTGCCAAGCAGCACACGACCTTGCTCGTCTTCAACATAGCCGGAGACGCCCATCAGCCACAGGAGATCGTGACCGACTTTCTTGCGTAACTCGAGAATGAATTCAGGCGTTGGCATATCAGGCCTTTGCACCTTCGGCAGCCATGCTGGCCATCCACTCTTCGACCTCATCGATCTGCTTTGGAATGCCGGCGGAAATCCATTCCGGACCATCCTCAGTCATCAGTACATCATCCTCAACGCGAATGCCGATGCCGCGATACTCCGGCGGAATCAACAGATCATCCTCACGGAAATACAGACCCGGCTCAATCGTGAAAATCATGCCAGGACGAATCGCAGCACCCTGATACGACTCATAACGTGCCTGAGCGCAATCATGCACATCCAAACCAAGATGATGGGCCACACCACAGGCGAGCCAACGGCGATGCTGCTGTCCTTCCGGAGAAAGCGACTCCTCGACATCGACCGGAAGAATGCCCCAATCATGCAGACGCTCGGCGATCACACGCATGCACGCATGATGAATGTCGGAATACGTGGCACCCGGCTTGGCAGCTTCAAAACCAGCCTGCTGGGAGTCCAAAACCGCCTGATACAGCTTTTTCTGGAAATCAGTGAACTTCCCGTTGGTCGGGAACGTGCGCGTGATATCGGCCGTATACAAGCTATTGACTTCCACACCAGCATCAATCAGCAGCAGATCGCCGGACTCCACGGTACCGGTGTTACGCATCCAATGCAGAATCGGCGCATGAGCGCCGGAAGCGATGATCGTATCGTAGCCGACCTCATTGCCTTCCTCACGGGAAATGGCATTGAACGCGCCTTCCAGCATACGTTCCGAACGAGGCTTGTCGAGCGACGACGGCAGCTTGCGCAGAATATTATCGAAACCATGCTTGGTTGCGGCAACGGCCTTGCGCATCTCACGAATCTCATATTCGTCCTTGCACATGCGAGCCTCGGCGGCAAACTCATGAAGCTTGTCATCGGCATGCGTATTGCCATCCGGATCGGCGAAGCCATTCGCCTCGCGAATATCCTCCACCATTTCGGTGATCTGCGGATCAGCCTCGCGAATCACACGCACACGCACGGCACCAGCTTCAGAACCGACATCCTTGCTCAACGCGTCAGCCAACTGCGCAATGTCATTGGTCTCAATACCGGTCATTGCAGTCATCTCCTGCAAGCCGGCACGAGGTCCAACCCAATATTCGCCATAATGGGCATTCATGAAAAAGTCCTGCGTGTAATGGTTCGCACGCGGAGCCACAAACAATTCCGGCACATGCGTCTTGCCGGCCGCAGCCTCCGGAGAATCAGGATCAACCGGATTCAACACCAGCACTGCACCGGCTTCGTAGTCTTCACCCAAACCGGTGTAATACGAAAACGTCGTATCCGGACGGAACGCATAATCGCAGTCGTTGTTGCGCACCTTCGGCTGACCGGCCGGGATCACAATACGCTCTCCGGGAAAAGCCTTACCCAGCGTGTCAAGACGAGCCTGAATGTAATGGGAAGATTCCAACGGTTCAATAGCCGGCTCATTATCATCCCAACCGGTGGTCATGAACTCCTTGAACGCCTCGGAACGCGGGCGCAGCGAACGATTGTTCACACGGTCGCTCATCGCCTGATCAGGGCCGGGAGCGCTGGACTGCTCCATGGCTTCATACTCCTTGTCTTTATCGGTAATGACTTCGTTCATCACATCTCCTGAATATGGTTGTCCATGCTTACGCAATTACCGCAAACCATCCTATAACTTTTTGCGCCGCGCAACGTTCATGCAAGCACATAGAATAAGGGAGATTGAGTGAGCAATCCCAAGGTAGGGGAGGAATCCGAAAGAATATGTCATTCGAACATCCGAATCGCAACAATGAAAGCATGATCGACGTCGAACGCGACATCATGAGCCGCCCATCAGAGCGCAATACCACCAATCTTGACCTGCAACGCATGAAGATGATCCTCGACATCATGGGACATCCCGAGCAGTCGTTCCGTGTGATTCACATCACCGGAACCAACGGCAAAGGATCTACCGCGCGCATGGCCGAGGCGATCTGCCGTGCCTACGGCATGCGAACCGGTTTATACACGTCACCGCATCTTGAACATGTCAACGAGCGCATCGCCATCGACGGCCAGCAGCTTTCCGACGACGATTTCGTTGATACCTGGGATCAAATCAAAGACCTTGTAGCCATGGTCGACATGAAGATGGAAGAACTCGACAAGCCAAAAATGAGCTTCTTCGAAGTGCTCACCGCCATGGCCATCTGGAAGTTCGCCGACGCTCCGGTCGATGTGGCCATCGTGGAGGTCGGTATGGGCGGCCGCTGGGACGCCACCAACGTGCTCGATGCCGATGCGGCCATTATCGGACCGATCGACATGGATCATATGGCATGGCTTGGCGATACCGTGGAACAGATCGCATCCGAAAAAGTCGGCATTATCAAGCCGGGCTGCACCGCGGTCATCGGGCGTCAACCGCATGAAGAGGCCGTCATGCCGATTATCGAGGAAGCGGCGAGGCAGAACCATGCCAATCTGGTGAGGGATGGCATCGAAGCGGAAGTTGTGACCCGCATTCCGGCAGTCGGCGGTCAGGTTGCGACCCTGCGTACGCCGAATGGCACGTACGCGGAAGTGCCGATCGCCAAATTCGGCGAACATCAGGCCCATAATGCGCTCGCGGCCCTGTGCGCGGCGGAAGTGGTGATTCCCGTCAACGGTGCGCTTGACGGTGATCTTGTGGCTGAGGCGTTGAGCACGGTGAGGATTCCAGGCCGCATCGAGCAGATTCGCACATCGCCAACGATCATTCTGGATGGCGGGCATAATGTGAATGCGGCAGAATCGTTGCGTGCCGCGATTGAGGAAAATTACGATTTCCAGCAACTCGTCGGCGTGATCGCCATGATGGGAGACAAGCAGGTCGAAGAGTATTTGGGCGTGCTCGAACCATTGCTGAGCCATGTGGTTGTCACTGAAAACTCGTGGCGTGATCGTGTGATGCCCGCGGAAGACCTGAAAACGGTTGCTGAACGCGTGTTTGGTGCGGAAAGGGTTACGTGTGTTCCTGAACTGCCGGATGCCATTCAGGAGGCTGTTAATATGGTTGACGCCGATGATGAGCTTGGTGTTGGCTATGGTCACGGTGTGCTGATTTGCGGTAGCTTCACTACGGCTGGCGATGCGCGTCTCATGCTGGAAGAGAAGGTCAATCCCGATTTGAAGAAGCCGAAGTCGGAACGTGTCTTCCAGGAGGCTGTTGAGCCGGAACCGCGTAAGGATCAGGACGAGGCGGATCTCGATTTCGAATCCGACGCCAATCCTGATTTCGATATCAACGATTTCGGCAGTGTCGGTCCGGATCTTGCTGAAGATGAAGATGCTGATGCTTCCGAAGTTGAGCATGCGGATGCTGCATCCTCTGAAGATGTGCGGTAATCGCATATATGCATGGCGATGATGGATCGTCGGTTATTGTCGACGGTCCATCGATCCAACGATCTGTAATGCAATACGAAGGAGGATGCGGCGATGTCGATTCGCTGCATCCTCCTTCGTACGATATTTCGCGCTATCCGTCGTGGGGCGCGATTATTACTTGCGCAGTTTGCGACGCAGCGACTGCAGCAGCGTGAGCGAACGGTAGAATGCCTTCTTGACCGGAATGTCACGACCTGCGGAAATCTGTGCGATGCTTTCGGAGAATTTCGTCTTGAATCCGTTCAGACTCTTCAATGAAGGCGCGAAATCGTTGCCGATGCCCATCAAATCGAGCACTGTGCAACCTTGCTCGCCAAGCGTGCAGCATATAACGTAAATCAGCTTGTCGGGAACATGCTGGCGCATGATTTCCGTACGCATGCAAGCATAGTAATAGACCGCGTGATCGCCGTTGATGGTAACGATGGACCATGCCACAACCTTGCCGTCGATACGTGCCGCGAATACGCGCGCATGATCAGGACCAAGATTGCTGATCATATCGACATAGTCGCTCATCGGAGCGGGGGAGAATCCGTCACGGTTGGCGGTATCAACCATGACCTCGTAGTATTCGGAAAAATCAGCCATCGCCTGCGCGGTCTCATCGGCGCAAACGGCGGGGCTCTCCCTCAACGCCTTACGCACGTCGCGGCGGCCACGCTTCTTCATGCGTGTAAGAATCGCCTCATCGCCACCGGTGATGTCCACATACACGGTCTCGTTGTAAGGAACGGTGGAAAGCACCGGGAACGAGCCCTCGAAATTCCACAAGTCGATACGCAGGAACACAACGTTTTTATCGCGTTTGCGTACGTCCTCAACAAGCAGATCACGAACCTGTGCTTCCAGCTGCGTGGAAGGCTTGTCAAGCCAAGCCGGACCATGAACGGACCTCAAATAGTGGTAGCCATGGGTTTCGTAATCGATGAGTGCGATGAATGCGATTGGAGCGCCGTCCTGCTTCACCACATACGCACCCCACGGCGTACGTCCGTCAATGGTGTTCTGGTATTTGGCCCATACCGCGGTCTGTTCGATGGGCAGGGTAAGACCCGCCTGCACAGCCTGCTGTTCCATGGTGGCTGCGTCGGTGAATTCAAGAGTGATCATGATTGTTGGATTGTTCCTTATGGTTGGTGATTACTCGATGATGGTTGGCTGTTGCTGCAGGTCAGGCAAGTCCAAAAACACGTTTCACAATATGGTCGTCGCCTTCGAAGGGAATATGCTTGCCGTGGTCTTTGAACCAGCGCTCGTTGCCTTTGCCGATGATAAGGATGATATGGAGGCGGTCGGGATCCTTGCGATCGATTACTACGGTCGATTCCACTGCTTCCGTACGGTCGAGAATGATCCTCGCATCCAGATCGGGATTGGTGACACTGCCGAGCATGTCTTGGCAGATGTGTTCCACAGGCTCGTCATCCGTGTCTTCGAAGGTGAGAATCAGATGGTTGATGCGATTCTGCGCGGCCCTGACGATTTCCGATCTGCGATCGTACGCTTTATTGCCCGCGGATCCAGTGACCAGCGTGACTTCAGGATCGTCCTTGCCGTAGCGTTGGTCGACATAGTCGAGCAACGCCGTTACGGAAGCATAATTGTGCGCATAATCGACGATGGCGATGGTATTCGACTTCGTATCGTGGAAATGCTCCATACGACCGGCGATACGTACCGGTTCCATATTGTGCAGCGTTTCCTTCGCGGTGGTTTCATGGAAATCGAATCCAACGGCATGCGCAATGGCAATGGCTGCGGCGGCATTCGCATAATTGAAATCGCCATCCAATTGCAAGCTGAGCGATCCAATCTGTTCGCCTTCCACCGCAATGGCGAATCGGCTATGGTCGGCGGATTCCGGCCATGCGGTCACATCCGCGGCCGATGCTTCGCCAAGAGCGAACGCGGTGACGGGAATATCGGCGATTGCAGCATCCTGACGAATAAGATCGGCGTGTGCGCATGCCGTGCCGAGAACCAAGGAACGACAATTCTTTACGATCTGACGTTTGCAGTGGAAGTAATCCTCGAATGTCGGATGCTCGATGGGGCTGATATGGTCCGGGCTGATATTGAGGAATGCGGCGACGTCGAAAGTAAGTCCGAAAACACGATCGACTTTGTACGCCTGCGACGAAACCTCCATAACTAGGTATTCCATGCCGTTATCAGCGGCTTCGCGCATCATACGGAACGCATCCATGGACTCCGGGGTGGTCAAATCGGACTCGGCATAGGTATGTCCGTCAAGGCAATTGTCGACGGAGGAGAACAATGCGCATTTGCCGCCGGAGCAGCCGTTGAGCATGGCTTGCGTGAGGTAGGCGGTAGTGGTTTTTCCCTTGGTTCCGGTAATGCCGACGACTTTCAGTTGGTCCTGCGGGTACCCATAGAATGCCGCGGACAGCAGACTCATAGCTTTGCGCGCGTCATTCACGATGAGTCCCGGAGCTTTCGTCGCCGCGGAGAAATCGTTTTCCGCAACGTATGCGGCAAGACCGCGATCATCGATGCCATCGAGATATTCCGCTTTGAAACGGCCTTTGCAGCATAGGAGCGTGTTAGATACGACCTGCCTGGTGTCGTAGGTGATTGAACCGAATGGCTTGTCGAATCCGTTGACGGCCTGCGCGTCAAGCGTCCAGTCGTCTCCTTGGATGATTTCGCGCAGCAATCCATACTCACTGAGCAGACGTGCTGCTGATGCCAGAGTCAAAGCCATATTTCGTGTTCTCCCTGTTCTTCGAATACCGAACAGCCATTCTACCTTCAGCTATGTGCATGGCATGTGGAAGTCGATGTGATTACAATGAAGCTGTGACTGAAGTACGAACGGAAACCATGGCAAGCAGAAGGGCGCGTTTTGAAAAACTTGCCATGCCTGTGGTTGATGCGCTGTACCGGCAGGCGATGAAGCTGACCAACGATCCCGACGACGCCCAAGATTTGGTGCAGGATACTTTCGAACGGGGGTTCAAGGCGTTCGACTCCTTTCAGGAGGGAACGAATTTCGCCGCATGGATGACGACCATCGAGCGCAACGCCTACTTTAACCAATACGCCAAAGCCAAGCGCAGACCGCAGCGAGCCAACGATTCCACCGGCGAATACGACGATTGGGACATCTATTCGGCTTCCGAGCATTCACCGGAAGAGCTTAAATCGGCGGAACAGGAATATTTGGACGCTTACGCGCCTGAAGAAATCATGGCGGCGCTCGCCAAGCTTTCGCCGGAACGCCGTCAGGTGTTCATCGATGCTGCTATCGACGGCAAATCATACCAGCAGGTAGCTGACGAACAGGGTGTGAAAATCGGTACGGTGATGAGCCGTCTCAATCGCGCGCGTACGCAGTTGAAACGAGAACTTGCCAACTATGCGAAGGAACGTGGCTATGCCACGGCAGGGAAGGGCAGAGCATGAGTGAATCGATCGAACGGCATATCACCACTGTCGCCGCCAGCGAGGACGGCACTGTGACACAGGTGACGCATACCAGCGTGCGCGTTAGCACCTCCGGTGATTGTTTCGACCCCGAACGTTGCTGCGACGAGCGTGAACGGGCATTGATCGCGGCCATGCGTGCGTATTTGCGTCCGCAGCATGCCCCGCAGAGTCTTATCGACCGCCTTGAGGCAACGCTCGACCATTGTTGTGGAGAGCGGTGAGCAAGCCGATGAGAGTATGAGAAAACCCCGCCGATCATAACGATTCAGCGGGGTTTTCGATGCTCTGTAGCGTTATTCACGCTGGCAGGGATCAGGCGTTTGGACGCTTGCCGTGATTGGCGGCCTTCTTACGACGATCCTTACGCTTACGTCCGCGCATGCCCATGATTGGACTCCTTTACTTACGATTAATAAGCCTTCGGGATTATCGCACACGAGCGAGACGTTTGCCAAATCCGGTGTTCGATAGGTGGCCACTTAGACTTATCCGTCGGGTTTTTATATGACCGGAATCAGCCGGTTTAACCGACTGGATCACTCGATCACGCTCACTCGCATGTTTACTCGGCCATACCGAGGAACAGCGAGGTGCTGGTGGTTTCGCCCGGCTTGATCACGATCAGCTCGTTGCCTGTGTTGAACGCGTTGGCGTAGGCGGTCTGTGGCTCCACGGCAACGCCGGCAGGATGCTGGAATGCGGGGAACTTGGTACCGGTGCACACCTGGAACGAAGTGATGGTTTCATCGCCGCCAACACGGACCTTCTTGCCATCGGCGCGGGTGAACACTGCCGTGACGGAACCGTCTTCGGCATGCTCCAGATCGGTCCATGCATCGTCGAACGGCTGCTCGGTAAGTAGGGTGTCTTCGCGCAGGTCGTATTTGGTGCCGTCAACCGGCTCGGTGCCGGTCGGAATGAGGTTTTCATCTACGGTGACATGCGTGCGAGCCGGTAGCGTAAGGCTGCACTTGGCGTTGTGCTCGTCGATTTCGTCGCCATAGCCGTTGAGGCTGTTGGCAAGCCACGGGTGAATGGCCAAAGCCCACGGCGCGTTCGTGTCGCCGTTATTGTAGGCGCTGACGGTCAGATGCATGCCGTCGTCGGCGAGGCTGTACGTGGCGGTGACATATAGATCAAACGGGTAGCCGACCATGTTGGGGGAACGCCAGGCGAGGGTCACTGCGTCTTCGGCAAGCGAAATCAGCTTCCAGAACGAGCGGTATCCGTAGCCGTGGATGGCGGTGTTGCGGTCATGCTCATCGATCGGCAGCGAATAGGTCTTGCCTTCGAACGTGTACTCGCCACCCTCGATGCGATTCGGGAACGGAATGAGGATCTGGCCGTGGCAGCAGGTCACCAGATCGTCCGGACCAAGGGCGACCGTCAGATCTTCGCCCTTATAGGTCAGCTTGCGCATCGTTGCGCCGAGTTCGGTGATGACGGCTTCATAGTCGCCATGGGAGATGGAGAATTGCTGTCCGGTGCGGGCAGGCAGATTGATGCAGGTCATAGTCACTCCATAGTGCCGTTGGATATGTTCCGGTAACGGTAGCGTTACCGCTAACACCACAGTCTACCTGTTTTATGCCGTATGGCGATGCCGTTTCTCCGGCGTGCCGCCCATGCATTAGTATTGATGAGGTTTTCACGAAGTGACGAAAGGCGGCCATCATGACCAAGCGTATCGTACTGGCGGATCCACGTGGCTTTTGCGCGGGCGTTGACAGGGCGATTCTGACTGTGCAGACGATTCTCAAAGCTGCCAATACGTCTCGCAATGATGGTCTGCCGCCGGTGTATGTACGCCGTCAGATTGTGCACAACAAGCATGTCGTTGAGGAATTGTCGGCTCAGGGTGCGGTGTTCGTACAGGAATTGGATGAGGTTCCCGATGCCGCGGCTTCCGCGGGAATTCCGATTGTCTTTTCTGCGCACGGCGTGTCTCCTGAGGTGAAGGCTGAAGCTTCAGCTCGGGGCATGCATATCGTTGATGCTACATGCCCTTTGGTGAGCAAAGTGCACCGTGAAGTGTTGCGTTTCGTCAAAGAAGGGTACGAGATCATCTACATCGGACACAACGGCCATGATGAAGCCGTTGGCGTGGTCGGTGAATCCCCGGAACATGTGCACCTCATCGAACATGAATCGGATGTCGATTCGCTCGAGTTTTCTTCGGATGCGAAATTGGTGCTGCTTTCGCAGACCACATTGAGCGTGGATGAGACGGCGGGCACGATCGCTGCGTTGAAAGAGCGTTTCCCCTGGCTTGAGATGCCTCCGAATTCCGATATCTGCTATGCCACATCGAATCGGCAGGCCGCGGTCAAGTTGGTTGCCGAGCAGTCTGATTGCGTGGTGATCGTTGGTTCGGCGAATTCGTCGAATTCCGTTCGTCTGATGGAGGTTGCGCAGGAGGGGCTGAACACGCGCTTCGATGGCGTGCCGAATGGTCCTCACGGAAAGGCCTACCGCGTGGATGATGCGTCCGAGCTTGATCCTGCGTGGTTTGAAGGCGTTGAATCCGTGGGGATTTCGTCGGGAGCATCCGTGCCTGACGAATTGGTGTCAGGCGTTATCGAAGCGCTGGAACAGCGTGGTTTCGATGATGTGACCACCATCGAAACCATTAAGGAGAACATGCATTTCGTGCTCCCCAGTGAGCTTCGTAAGAAACCAGCCTGCTGACCGGCTTCTATTACCGGTGATTACCAGGTGCCGATAGGTGCGGCTATGCCGTCAAGCACCTTGAGCAGATCATTGGGATTGATGCCGATCGAAAAGCCGCGTTTGCCTCCCGACAGTAGTATTTCGCCATATTGCAGCGCGCTTTCGTCGAGCACGGTTTTGTGATGCGTACGTTGACCGAGTGGTGAGATGCCTCCCACCACATACCCGGATTCGCGCATGGCGACTTTTGGATCGGCCATAGCGGCTTTCTTGGCTCCGACTGCTGCGGCCAGCGCCTTCAGATCCATGTGCCCGCTTACTGGAACCACGCCCACCACACGTTCGGAGCCGGTGTCGGCCATAAGCGTTTTGAATACCTGATGTTCATCGAAGCCCAGTTTGGTGGCGGCCTCAACCCCATAACCGTCATCCATATGGTCGTTCGAATGTGCGTATTCGTATGTTTTGAATGGGATTCCCGCTTGTTCGAGTTGCACTGTTGCCGGCGTGGAGCCGGCGCCCTTCTCATGCTTTTTCTTGCCCATATCGATTCACTCTAAAACGTATTTGTGTCGGTTAGCAAAAGGGCTTTCGCCGTGAGACGAAAGCCCTTGTACCAAGTTCTACTTAGTGAACTGTGCGGATTGCTCCGCCATGGTTCACTCGGAGATCTCAGCGAAGTACAGCAGGGTGCGCACCATGTTGCAGGTGAAGCCGTACTCGTTGTCGTACCAAGAAACGGTACGAGCCATGGTCACGCCGTCAACGGTGTTGACGTCGGTCTGGGTCGGATCGAACACGCCACCGTGGGTGTCTCCGATGATGTCGGAAGACACGATGCCATCCTCGTTGTAGCCGTAGAAGTCGGTGGAGGAGAAGGCAGCCTTGAATGCGGCGTTGATCTCGTCAGCGGTGACTTCCTTGTTCAGGACGGTGGTCAGCTCGG